>ERZ824488.93-NODE-93-length-116924-cov-18.949114_pt1 | contig 116924 bp, 118 predicted proteins | sample MGYA00519936_ERZ824488 | MGnify/ENA primary metagenome ERZ824488 (study PRJEB31778, sample SAMEA3449153) | human gut metagenome | biome: human gut; feature: human-associated habitat; material: faeces | place: United Kingdom | collected 2010/2012 ...
CGCCTGTTTTGTTGTCCAATCCTGCTTGGCAGATGCCGATTTTGTAGTTTTCTCAGATTACTGTCTTATCGGCACACGGCATATGCCGGCCTTTTTTTGAAAAACGGTTCGTCAGCTCTCGACGGGCTTCGCCGTCGGAAGCGTACGCGGGGTGATCAGTTTGAAGGGTACGTGCTTTCCGCAATGCGGGCATTCATAGAGGGGAGAGGGGGCGAAGCCCGAGATTTCCAGGGCAAACGGGCGGCCGCAGGCGGAGCAGAGACTTACGGCGAGGTTGAAATCGTCGTCATCCTCGTCATCCTCTTCGTCGTCTTCTTCGTCCTCCTCGTCTTTGTTTACGTCGGGCTTGAGAACGCGCAGGTGGCCGCGGGTATGCGGCGCGGGCGCGTCTTCCTCGTCGTCAAAATCGCCCTCTGGGAAATCGCCGGATTTATTGCGGGATTCGAGGTCGGCAAGGTCGTCGTCGATGGAAGCGACGTAGTCGTTCAGTTCCTGATGCTCGTTGATCAACTCGTCGACAGTCTCGGTCAGGCCGTCGAGCACGTCGATCATGAGATTGGTGATTCGGTTGGCCGGTTCGTTCGGGTCGGCGCCCAGACTGTCACGCAGGCCCTTCAGATAACCGATTTTCTGTGTGAGATCGCGCATGTTTTTCCTCCCTGTGCCTGCGTCCCGTGGGGACGCAGATTTTGAAAAAAGCGGAAACGTCGGCAGGCGACGATTCCGCTTTTGTGAACCGGGTGAGCGACGCGATTACACGCGGTTGAGGTACTCGCCGGTACGGGTGTCGATGTGGAGCTTGTCGCCGATTTCGATGAACAGCGGCACCTGCAGGGTGAAGCCGGTCTCGACGGTGGCGGGCTTGGTGGTGTTGGAAGCGGTGTCGCCCTTGAAGCCGGGCTCGGTGTGGATGACCTCGAGGTCGACGAAGGTCGGGGCTTCCACGCTGAACGGAGCGCCCTTGTAGAAGCGGATCGTGGCTTCGGTGTTCTCCTTCATGAAGGGAATGCTGTCCTCAACCTGCTCCTTGGGCAGCGCCAGCTGCTCGAAGGTCTCGTTGTCCATAAAGTAGTACAGATCGCCGTCGTTATAAAGATACTGCATGACCTTCGTTTCGATGATGGCCTTGGGCATCTTATCGGTGGGGTTGAAGCTGCGCTCAACGACCGCGCCGGTGATGATGTTTTTAATCTTGGTGCGAACGAAAGCGGCGCCTTTGCCGGGCTTCACGTGCTGGAAGTCAACGATCGTCCAGATGCCGCCATCCCATTCCACCGTAAGGCCTTTTTTGAAATCGCCAGCTGTTACCATGGGGGTTCCTCCTCTGAATATAAGATCGGGGCGTTGGTCAAACAACAATCAGTTGTTTGGGGGTCGTGACGGGGTTTTCGAAACCGTCTTCGGTGACGATGACCGTATCCTCAATGCGGCAGCCGCCGACGCCGGGAACGTAAACGCCGGGCTCTACGGTGACCACATGACCCTTCTGAAGGATGGTTTCCGAGCGGAAGCTCAGGCGGGGCAGCTCATGAATGAACAGACCCACGCCGTGACCCAGACTGTGCCCGAACGCGCCGGGGTACTTGGCGTCCAGCTGGTCGCGGGCAATTTTGTCGATGTCACGGCATACGGCGCCGGGCCTGACGGCCGCTTCGGACGTGAGCTGCGCTTCGAGAACCGCGTCGTAAATCGCGTGAAGCTCGCTCGAGATTTCGCCGATGGCGATGGTGCGCGTCATGTCGGCGCAGTAGCCGCCGAACTTCGCGCCGAAATCGAAGGTGACAAGATCGCCCTTCTCGATGACCTTGTCGGAGGGCACGGCGTGGGGCAGAGAGCCGTTTACGCCGGAGGCGACGATGGTATCGAACGCGTTGCCCTCGCTGCCGCGCAGGTTCATGAAATGGTTGAGCTCCGCGCAGGCGCGCTTTTCCGTCATGCCGGCGTGAATTACGCTCAGCAGGTCGTCGAACGCCTGACAGGAGATGGCCAGCGCCTTGCGGATGCAGTCGAGCTCGCCCTCGTCCTTCACGGTACGCATTTCAAGCACGGTTTCCGGCAGCGCCGTCAGGTGAATGCCGGGCAGCGCCTTTTCCATGGCGTGCAGACGGCTGACGGTGACGATGTTTTCCTCGATGGCCAGCTCGTGAAGACCGGCCTTTGCGAGCGCCTCCGCGAGGATGGCGTTGGTGCCGCGGTCGGCGTCGACGCGCTCAAGGTCGCAGAACGGACTCTGGCGCTGCGCCTGCTCGACATAGCGGAAATCGGTGATGATCACGGCGCGGTCGGGCAGAACCAGCAGACTGCCCTCGCCGGTATAGCCGGTGAGGTAGCGAATGTTTATGGGATCGTCGTACAGCGCGCACGAGATGCCTCTTGAATGAAGAGCCCCTATGCGATTCATAACAAAACCTCCGCTTCCCGGTACATATATATTAAGTATATCACATTGAATCGCGGTTGAACAGAGCTTTTCTGAAAAGTTCCAATAAAATTTATTCCGGGCATTGTAAGATGGACGCTTTCGTGGTAGAATAATAATGTCTATATATGCTCATCCACAAGGAGGAATAAAGCATGGCTGATATGGCACAGATTGCGCGCGCGGTTGAAGGCGGCAGAAGAAAGGTCGTAGACCAGCTGGTGCGCGAAGCGCTGGCGGAAGGCGTGAAGGCGGAGACGATCCTGAACGAAGGTTTGGTCGTCGGCATGACGAATCTGGGCGAGCAGTTTAAAAACGGCGAAGTGTACGTGCCCGAGGTTCTCGTCGCGGCACGCGCGATGAAGACGGGCACGGAAATTTTGAAGCCCCTGCTGGTGGCGGAGAACGTTCAGTCGCTGGGAACCGTGGCCATCGGCACCGTCGAGGGCGACTTGCACGATATCGGCAAGAACCTCGTGGGCATGATGCTTGAGGGCAGCGGCTTTACCGTGATGGATCTGGGCGTGGACGTGAAGCCCGAAATGTTTATCGACGCGGTTCGCGGCGGCGCGAAGATCATCGGCATGTCCGCGCTTCTGACCACCACGATGCCCATGATGGCCAAGGTCATCGAGCGCCTGAAGGACGAGGGCCTTCGCGATCAGGTGAAGGTCATGATCGGCGGCGCGCCCATCACGCAGGAATACGCCGACGAAATCGGCGCGGACGGCTACTCCTCCGACGCGGCTTCCGCGGCGGAACTGGCAAAGCGCCTGATTGCGTAAAATAACGAAGGCGCGTGCAAAACCGGCGTCTGGCACGGGAAGGCGTGTGCCTCCCGCGCGGCCACCCATCGGGCGGAATGTGGAAAAAAAGAGCATGTCCGCCCGAAATTGTTTTAGGGCGTCACCGCACAATTCGCCGGTCGGCTACCTCATTTGTGCGGCGCTGCCTAAAGGAGATTTCAATATGCTGGACGTCGCAATCATCGGCTCCGGCCCGGCGGGCGTCGCCGCGGCCATCAACGTCAGGCAGAGAAACCGCTCGCTGGTGCTTCTGGGCGCGGCGGAGGTTTCCTGCAAGCTGGAAAGCGCGCAGGAAATCGCCAACTACCCGGGCTTTCCGGAAATCGGGGGCGCGGCGCTGGGCGAGGCGTTTCATCGGCATCTGGACGCGCTGGGCATCGCCGTGGAGCGGAAATACGTGGATCACGTATATCCGATGGGCGATTTTTACGCGCTGACGAGCGGCGAGGAAATGTGGGAAGCCAAGAGCGTGGTGCTCGCGACCGGCGTGACCGCGTTCAAGCCCATCGAGGGCGAGATTGAGCTGCTGGGCCGCGGCGTGAGCTATTGCGCCACCTGCGACGGGCGGCTGTATAAGGGCAGACCCGTGCTCGCGCTGGCGTACGACGAGGACGCGGAAGAGGAAATCCGGTATCTTTCGGAGCTTTCGGACGTTACGTGCATCGTGATGAAGAAGGGCGTTCGCGTGCCGGAGGGCGTAAAGACGGTGGAGGGCGTGAAGCCCCGGCGCTTTGCGCAAAAAGAGCGGGGGATTGTTCTGGAGACGGATGGGGAAAGCTATGCGGCGGACGGCGCGTTTGTGCTCAGAAGCGCCATGCTTCCCGGCGTGCTCGTTCCGGGGCTTGAAACCGAGGGCGCGCGCGTGGTCGTGAACAGGCAGTTTGCCACCAATCTTCCCGGCGTATTCGCCGCCGGAGACCTGACCGGCGCGCCGTACCAGATCGCCAAGGCGGTCGGCGAGGGCGCGACGGCGGGATTAAGCGCGGCCGCCTATGTGGCCGCCGCTGAAAACGGAGGAAAGAAATGAAACGGACGGATAGCATGCGGCAGGGCGTGGGCAAAAAGGCGATGATCCCGCCGGCACTGTTTGTGATCGGCGAATCGCTTCTGCTGACGTTTGTTCTGGAAATTCTGTCGCGGCGCAACTTCATGGACGCGTGCCGGTTTGTGTACAAGAGCCCGCTCCTGTTCCTGTACGGCTGCTCGATCGTAAGCGTGACGCTGGCGATTGCGATGCTGTTCCGCAAAAAGGTGTTCAGCACGACGCTGGTCACCGTGCTGTGGCTGGCCTTCGGCATAGCCGACTGCGTGCTGCTGGGCTTCCGAAACAACTACCCGCTGACGGCGGTCGATCTGCAGATGGGTCTGGAAGCCATCATGATGATGCCGGTGTACTTCAAAATCTGGCAGATCGTGCTGATCTTCGTCGTGGGCGCGGGCGCGATTGCCGGGCTTGTGGTGCTGGCGATCAAGTCGCCCAGATACCGCAGGGAGGGGCAGCGCGGCGTTTTGCGCGCGTGCCTGTTCGTGATGGTTTTCCTGATTTATACGCTCGTGCTGTTCACCCGCCCGAGCGGCGTCATCTCGCGCAACCTGAAGCCGGATCTGTACAGCTCCTATAAGAAATACGGATTTCCTTACTGCTTCTGCTACAGCTTCTTCAATGTGGGCATTGAAAAGCCGGCGGACTATTCGCCGAAGCAGGTCGCCGACATTGCGGGCACGCTGGATATTGATATCAACGTGAATGAACAGGAAGAAAAGCACGCGTCCGGTCCGATTGATGAGTTTATCGAGTCGGTGCGAACCGGAGATTTCGCCAGCGAACCGGAGGGATATACCCGCGACGCAGTGGAATCGATTCGCGAGATTCTGCGCGGGGGCGCGTTTGAGCAGGAGGACGGCGAGCGGCCGAACATCCTGTTTGTGCAGCTGGAATCGTTCTTCGACCCGATGACGGTGAAGACGGTTACGCTGTCGGAGGATCCGATTCCCAACTTCCGCAGTCTGCAGGAGAACTGCATCGGCGGCTATCTGTCCGTTCCCACCGTTTCCGGCGGCACGGCGAACACCGAGTTTGAGGTGCTCACCGGCTGCTCGCTGGACTTCTTCGGCGCGGGCGAATTCCCGTATTATTCCATCCTGCGCAAGGAAGCGCTGGAAACGCTGGCCACCGACCTGCGCGCGCTCAAGTATACGGCCACGGGCGTGCACAACTACACGGGCTCGTTCTACTATCGCAACACCATTTACAAGAACATGGGCTTCAACCGCTTCCATTCCAAGGAATACATGAATGGCTTCGAGCTGAATCCCAAGGGCTGGTGCAAGGACAGCATTCTGACGGACGAGATTCTGAAGGCCGTGCGCCAGACCGAGGGGCGCGACTTTGTGTACGTCGTTACGATGCAGACGCACGGCGCGTATATTCCGCTGCCGGACGACATGGAGCCGGTGGTTACCGTGGAGGGGGCGAAGTCCGAGCGCGAACGGCGCATTTTTGAGTATTACCTTTCACAGCTTGTGGAGACGGATCGGTTCGTCGGCGATCTGGTGGAGGCGTTTGAAAACTGCGGCGAGAAGACGATCATCGTGTTCTTCGGCGACCATCTGCCCGGCCTGAGCCTGACGGAGGACGACCTGACGACGGGCGATATGTACAAGACGCCCTACGTCATCTGGGCAAACTACGAGCTGGACGGCGAGAGCCGCGATCTGGAAGCCTATCAGCTGGGCGCGTATGCGCTCAAGCAGGCGAAGATCGACACGGGCGTGATGGTGCGCTTCCACCAGCGCGAAATGGGCAGCGAGAATTACCAGCGCAATCTGGAAATGCTGGAGTATGACATGCTGTATGGCCAGCGCTACGTGTATGAGAGCGCGAAGCACGCCTACGACGAGAGCTTCACGATGGGCCTGAAGCCCATCCGCGTGACCAGCCTTGAAAACCGGTTTGGCAACCTGTTTGTGCACGGCGAGGGACTGACCTACGCGTCCCGCGTGTACGTGAACGATAAGGCGTATGATACCGTGCCGGTCGACGATACGCTGATCATCGTGCCCGACTTCATTCCCGAGGACGGCAGCCTGTTGGCAGTCGCGCAGGTTTCCGACGAGGGAATCGAGCTCAGCCGCACGGCGGAGACAGTCTGCAAGGGTCTGAAGCCGGTGGAGTACGACGACTGACGGAAATATGGAAGGATGCTCCCGCAACCGCGGGGGCATTTTCCATACCGCGCAAATGGCACGGAAAGTTGTTGCAAGAGAAAGACGGATGTGTTATGATGGAATGGACGGAGGTGAATTGGAATGAACGGCATTGCGACGCTTGGAAAGGATGAAAATTTCAGTGTTTTCTCCTTTGCGGATAAGACGATTCGTTTTCGGGCGCCCTATTCATTGGAAGGCTATACGGCCGTCAAGCAATGGGATCACGGGTATCTGGTAGTGATGGCGAAGTACCGCCATAACCATGAACCGGAAGAGGAATATATTGATTTGCTTCCGATTCTGGAGGACTTGTATATCGATCCAAAGACGTTTCTGGATCCCATAACGGAGGTGCGGATTGTGCATGCTTGATATTCATAAAATTGCGGACGAAGCGGAAGTAATTATTGACGGATATGCGTTCACCCCGTGCGACAACGAAATTCGCGTGTTGAATCTGAATGCGCCGGATAAAGCGGCTGTTTACGGGAGAGATGGGAGCGTATTGGAGACGACGATGGATGATATAGAGCTGCATATCGTCGGGAAGCATCTTCAGGTTGCCCGTAAATATATGGAGGAGTAGAATGCCGAAATACTACGAATTTAAGGTTGCAGGGTATTATTTGTATTTTACTTCTTTTTGCGTTGTGGAATGCATGCATGTCCATGCAAGCGACCGAAGACTTACGGAGTCTGGCTCCGCCAAGTTTTTTGTCAAAGGAAATGGCGACAGCGTTGTGCAGAATCGTGGAATCCTGACGGAGAGGGAGATTGCGAAGATACAGGATTTCATCAAGGACAATTACGAGAAGATGTACGAAAAATGGGCGTTGTACAGTGAGAACGGATTCTATCGCGGATAAATTGGAGATTTTCGCCTTTTGTGATATAATTGTCAGGCAGGCTATCCACATCATTCCTACAAAGGGGGATTTTTATGCCCGAAGAAAAGAATATGGCGAAGACCCCCTTGGTTTGTGGGCTTGTGGCGCATGTGGACGCGGGGAAGACCACGCTGTCCGAGGCGCTTTTATATGTGAGCGGTCAGCTGCGCAGGCAGGGGCGCGTGGATCACCGGGACGCGTTTCTGGACACCGACCAGCAGGAACGCGAGCGGGGTATTACCATTTTCTCCAAGCAGGCGCGGCTTTCGTGGAGGAATCGGGAGATTACATTGATGGATACGCCGGGGCACGTGGACTTTTCGGCGGAAGCGGAGCGCGTGCTCAGCGTGCTGGACTGCGCCGTGCTGGTCATCAGCGGCGCGGACGGCGTGCAGGGGCATACGCTGACCTTATGGAAGCTGTTGGAAGCGCACGGGTTGCCGGTGTTTCTGTTCATCAACAAAATGGATCAGCCGGGCGTGGACAGGGACGCGCGCATGCGCGAGCTGCGGGAGCGCTTCGGGGACGGCTGCGTGGAGCTTTCCGCGCCGGACGGCTATGAGCGCGCCGCCGTCGCAGACGAGGACGCGCTGAACGAATATCTGGAAACGGGAAAAATCGGAGCGGAAAGGCTTGTGCGGCTTGTGGCCGGTCGCAGGCTGTTTCCGTGTATTTTTGGCGCGGCACTACGCGGAGACGGGGCGGACGCGCTGCTAAATGCGCTGGTGGAATGTATGCCTGTGCGGCGCTTTCCGGAAGCTTTCGGCGCGCGGGTGTTCAAGATTGCCCGCGATCCGCAGGGCGCGCGGCTGACCTATCTGCGCGTGACCGGCGGCACGCTGCGCGTGCGCGCGCTGTTGTCGGGCGCGAAAAAGAGCGGGGAGGCGTGGCAGGAAAAGGTGAGCCAGATTCGCCTGTATTCCGGCGCGAAGTTCGTCAGCGCGGACGAAGCGGCGGCGGGCGGCGTGTGCGCGGTCACGGGGCTGAACGCGACCTATGCCGGGGAAGGTCTGGGCGCGGAGCCCGACGCGGACGCGCCCGCGCTGGAACCGGTGTTCGTGTATCGCGTGTATCCCGCGCCGGAGGCAGACCCGCACAAGCTGCTTTCGTGCATGCGCGTGCTGGAAGAGGAAGACCCGCTTCTGAGCGTTCAGTGGAACGAAGCGCTGCGCGAAATTCACGTGTCGCTGATGGGCGAGGTGCAGCTGGAAATTCTGAAGCGCGCGCTCGCCGACCGGTTTGGCATGAACGTGCGCTTCGACGAGGGCGGCATCTTATATAAGGAAACGATTTTGAACGCCGTGGAGGGCGTGGGACATTACGAGCCGCTTCGGCACTATGCCGAGGTGCATCTTCTGCTGGAGCCGGGCTCGCGCGGGAGCGGCGTGGAGGTGGGCACGCGCTGTCCGGAGGACGAGCTGGAACACAGCTGGCAGCGGCTGATTCTCAAGCATCTGACGGAACGGCAGCCGGTGGGCGTGCTCGCGGGCATGCCGGTGACGGATATTCGCATCACGCTGGTGGCGGGGCGCGCGCATCTCAAGCATACCGAGGGCGGCGATTTCGGGCAGGCGACGCATCGCGCCGTGCGGCAGGGGCTGATGCAGGCGCAAAGCCAGCTTCTGGAACCGTGGTATGACATACGGCTGGAAATTCCCGCCGACTGTCTGGGGCGCGCGATGAGCGACCTCACGCAGATGGGCGGTTCGTTTGGCGAGCCCGCGCGGGCGGGCGACGAGGTGGTGCTTCTGGGGCGCGCGCCGGTCGCCGAGGCGCGCGGCTATGCGCGGGACGTGGCGGCGTACACGCGCGGCCGCGGGCGGGTCAGCCTGACCTCCGGCGGCTATGAACCCTGCCGGAACGCCGAAGCGGTGCTTGCGCGCATCGGGTACGACCCGGAGCGGGACACATGGAACCCTGCCGATTCCGTATTCTGTCAGCACGGCGCGGGCGTGATCGTGAAATGGAACGAAGCGCCCGCCCGCATGCACATACAGACGGAGCTGTTTGGTCGGCCGACGCAGAGTGAAGCGACTTCGACGCTGCGCACCGGGCGCGTGGACATTCACGCCGAGGACGAGGAGCTGATGCGCATCTTCGAGCGCACCTATGGGCAGGTGCGGCGCAGGGACTTTGAAGCGCGTCCCGCCGCGCAGCCGGCGCAGAAGGTGCCCGCGGTGGCGGCGTCGGATCAGCCGCCCGCGCCGGAATATCTGCTGGTGGACGGCTACAACATCGTGAACGTGTGGCCGGAGCTGAAGGCGCGGGCGCAGACTGACTTGGAAGGCGCGCGGCTTTTGCTGATGGACATTTTGAGCAATTATCAGGGCTTCACGTCGCAGCGCGTCATTCTGGTGTTCGACGCGTATCGCGTGCCGAACAATCCCGGGCGTGTCGTGCGGCATCACAACATCGACGTGGTATACACGGCGGAGGCCGAGACGGCGGACAGCTATATCGAAAAGGCAACCTACGAAATCAGCAAGCGCAACCGCGTGCGCGTGGCGACCAGCGACGGGCTGGAGCAGCTGATCATTCTGGGCAACGGCGCGCTGCGCGTACCGGCGACGGAGCTGCGGCGCGAGGTGGAAGCCGTGAACGCGGACATTCGCCGCATGCTGGACGGCAATAACGCAAAGAAAAACGGACGCGCGGTGGAGCGGGCGCTCAGGAAAGCGATGGAGGAACGGGAATCGTGAAGCTGGATTATCGAACGTGGGGGTTCTTTTCGCGCGAGCAGGCCATAAAGGGATTCGAACTGTATCGGCACGGAAACGTGAAGCTGGACAAGGCATGGGACGTGGGATATATTGATCTGTCAGGCCGCGTGAAGGACGGGCGGGTGTATGAGGCTACGGTGATGCTGCATCTGGGCGAGAAAGGCATCTGGCGCGACTGCACCTGCCCGGAGAGGGGAAGCTGCGAGCATGTCTGCGCGTTGCTGTTTGCCTTCCGGGGTGAGGACACGCTTCCGGAGGAAGTGACGCATGCGCGAACCTCGCCGGGCGCGCACCTTCTTCTGCGAAAATACGACGAGTCGATGAGCGTAAACGCGCCGGGCAGCGTGAAGGTATGCCCAAAACTGGATTTTGCGGAAGGATACCGCAGTCAGGATATGGTCAGCTTTACCGTGGGCGAAACCAGACAGTATATCGTGAAGGATGTGCGCATGTTCGTGAACGCGTTCCTCACGAATGACACGGTCGTTTACGGCAAGCAGCTGACGTTGAAGCACGAGTACGAGGCGCTGGATGAACGCTCCGCGCGGCTGGTGCGCTGCCTGACCGCGATCGATCGCGCGGAGAGAAACTATGGCAGAATGCCGATTCTGCCGCTTGAAGGACACTTGCTGGACGAAATCTTCACGCTCTTTTTGCCGGATGGTCAGGTGAATGGCTGCATTCTATCTGAAGATACGCCGAGCCTTGCGCTGAAAATTGAGAAAGGCGAATGCGACGGACAGATCAACATGCGCATCACTGCGTCATACGGGCTGCTGCGGGGAGAGCATTACAGGTATCTTCATGCGGGCCGCTGTCTGTATCGTCTTCCGGCGGATTATGCGAAGAACGTGGTTCCGATGCTGGAAGCGTTTCGAGCGGCGGAGATTTCGTTTGCCGGAAAAGAACTGACGCGGTTCTGCGGAGCGGTGTATCCGAAAATTCGCGATCGGCTGCAGATCGATGGCGGCGAGCTGTTGGAGGCGTATCTGCCGGAAAGCATGGCGGTGCGGTTTTACATCGACGCGCCCGACTGGAATCTCCTGACGGCGCGGGCGGCGTTTGTATATGGCGAGCAGGAAATCGCGGCGGACGAGACGACAATCGCCATCCGGCGCGATACCGTCGGGGAGACGCGCGCGCTGAACGCGCTGGCACGGCATTTTGACCGCGGGGACGACGGACAGTTTGTCCTTGAGGATGAAAAGCGAATCTACGATTTTATCACCGGTGGAAGCGAGTGGCTGGCCGAGTCGGGCGAGGTGCTGGTTTCCGACCGGGTGCGCAACCTGCGCGTGAAGCGGACGCAGACCGCCGTGGTCGGCGTGTCGGTGGGCGAAAGCGTGCTTCGGCTGCACGTGGACACCGGGGAATTTCCGCCGGAGGAACTGGAAGGCCTGCTGAAGGCCGTGCGCGAAAAGCGAAGCTATTATCGCCTGAAGGATGGGCGGTTCCTCTCGGCGAAGGATGACGATCTCAGCGGCGTGGCGCGCGTGGCGCACGGGCTGGGGCTGAGCGCGAAGGAGCTGAAGCAGACGGAAATTTCGATTCCGCTGTCGCGCGCCATGTATCTGGACGGGGTGCTGAAGCAGGAAAAGAAGCTGGCGTTCGAGCGCGACGCCGGTTTCCGGCGGCTGATTCGGGACTTCCGCACCGTGGAGGACAGCGATTTCCATGAGCCGGACTCGCTGGCGGGCGTGCTGCGCGGCTATCAGAAGGCGGGCTATCGCTGGCTGCGGACGCTGGACGCGTATCGCTTCGGCGGAATTCTGGCCGACGATATGGGTCTGGGCAAGACGCTGCAGGTGCTGGCGTATCTGCTGGCGCTGAAGCAGGAGGGGCGCGCGAACCATCCGTCGCTGATCGTGTGTCCGGCTTCACTGGTGCTGAACTGGGGCGCGGAGGCGGAAAAATGGACGCCGGAGCTGCGCGTATGCCTTCTGGGCGGCACGGCGGCGGAGCGCAAAGCGCAGATTCAGCAGGCGAAGAACTTCGACCTTGTGGTCACGTCCTACGATCTGCTTCGCAGAGACGGGGAAGCACACGCCGAAAACGAGTATTACGCCTGCGTGCTGGACGAGGCGCAGTATATCAAGAATCATCAGACGAAGGGTGCGCGCGTGGCGCGGGTTCTTCGCGCGACCGTACGCCTTGCGCTGACCGGCACGCCGATTGAGAACCGTCTGAGCGAATTGTGGAGCATCTTCGATTTCCTGATGCCGGGCTACCTTTATAAATATGAAGAATTCCGACGGTGCATCGAAACGCCCGTGGCGAAAAACGGAGACAAGGAAGCGGCCGCGCTTTTGAAAAAGCTGATCGCGCCGTTCATTCTCCGGCGCACGAAGCAGGAGGTTCTGACCGAGCTTCCGCCGAAAACGGAGACGGTGCGCGTGATTCCCATGGGAGACGCGCAGCGAAAGCTGTATATGGCCTATGCGTGGGACGTGAAAAAGCGGGTGGAGGAATCGGACAGTCCGAGCGAACGGATGCAGATTCTGGCCATGCTCACGCGCCTGCGCCGCCTGTGCTGCGACCCGAATCTGTGCGTGGAGGATTACGAGGGCGGCAGCTGCAAGCTGGAGGAATGCGTGCGCATGGTGGTGGAGCTGACGGAGGGCGGCCACGCCGCGCTGGTGTTCAGCCAGTTCACGAGCATGCTGGCGCGCATCCGCGCGGCGCTGGCCGCGGCGGGCATCGAGTCCTTCACTCTGCAGGGCGACACGCCGCTCAAGGAGCGCGCCGAGCTGGTACGCCGCTTCAACGACGGCGAGGCACCGGTATTCCTGATTTCGCTGAAGGCGGGCGGCACGGGGCTGAACCTGACCGGCGCGGACACGGTGATCCATTACGACCCGTGGTGGAATCTGGCCGCGCAGAATCAGGCGTCCGACCGCTGCTACCGCATCGGGCAGACGCGAAAGGTGCAGGTATACCGCCTGATTGCGAAGGACACCATCGAGGAAAACATCCTGAAGCTGCAGGAAAAGAAGAGCCTGCTGGCCGAGCTGGCCGCGGGCGACACGAACGGCGGCCTTCTGGCGATGTCCCGCGAGGATCTGATGGAGCTGCTGGAATAATTAACCGGGATAAAGGCGAACTTTTCCAGCGGTTTGTTCGTCTAATCTATAGACTGAATTGTCGGAAGGACGCTTCGGAGGAAAACGAATCGATGAAAGTCAGGAGTTTTTTCATTCGAGTTGCGCTGACGGCGCTGTTTGTGTTGTTATGTGTCGGCGCAGCGAACGCGCAGACGCTGGAAACGGTGCGAACGCGGGCATTCTACGGAAACACGGCGATAACCGAAGTGACGCTGCCGGACACGGTGCGCAGCATTAGCGCGCAGGCGTTCGCCGATTGCGCGAAGCTTGAAAAGCTCTTTTGCTATTCGCGCGAAGTGACGGTGGACGATTCCGCGTTTGAGGGCTGCGAGAACCTGACGGTCTATTGCTATATGGACAGCGGAATGGACGACTACGCGCAGGCGCACGGACTGCCCGTGAAGTATTTCGACGCATTTACCATTTCCTGCGACACGCGGAAAAATGGCTGCGCCGGACTGCCGATCACATGGAGTATAGACAACGCGATGAGTGGAAGCAACCGCTACACCTGTCGCATTTACGACGGAAACGAGCTGAAGGATTCTTTCGAAAATACGACCGACACGGAGTTTTCCTATACGCCGTCCGCAGTGGGCACATATCGCGCAAAGATCACCATTCAGAATGAACGTACGACGACGACCATCGGTCAGGCGGAAAGCGTTCCTGTGCGCGAGAAGCTTCTGATGGGTATCTACGAGCAGGACGGCGACGAAAAGACGGAGGACGCGCTCGAGTGGCGTGTGCTCACCGCGAAGGACGGAAAGGCGCTTATGCTTACCGACCGCGTGATTCGTTCCGAATCTTATTTCAACCCGGCGTGGATTCAGTACAAGAATTGCAGCTGGGAGAAATCTCTCATCGGGACGACGCGCCCCACGAACAATCTGGGCAGCGGCGGAAGCTGGAAGAAATTCACCGTAAACCCCAACAAGATTCCGCTGAACCGAAAGGGAACCGAGACGGGCACGGATGACGATCTGTATTATGTACATGCGCGCTACTGGTGCAACGAGGTATTCTACGAAACCGTGTTCACCGACGAGGAGCGCAGCCGCATTCTGCTTACGCACAATATAAATACCGGCAACCCGGATTCCGGAATCGACGGCGGCGCCGATACCGACGACTACGTGTTTTTCCTGAGCCTTGACGAGGTAAGGGAGTACCTGCCCACGAATGAATCGCGCAAGGCGCTGCGCACGAAAATGGCCGACCGTGAGGCCGTTCACCCGCTGAAAGGCACCTACTGTCTCTGGTGGCTGCGCACTCCCGGCCAGTTCCTGTGCAATGCGATTTATGTTTTGCAGAATGGTGTGATCAGCACCTATGGTTCCGATGTGGGACACCACAACCTTGGTTACCGTCCCGCGATGTGGATTACCATTGGCGGCTGATAAAGAATGACGAAATGATGTCCGGACGAGCGAATGGATGGAGGAAATCATGAAAAAACGTGTTTTTGCGTGGATAATGGTTTTCATGATGGTACTGACCGGCATTCCGGTCTTTGGCGAAGGGGAGAAGCCGGAAGTTGTGCCGGCTGTGTCTTCGGAGACGGAGATGGTTTCGGAAACGCCGACAGTTAGCACGACGGGAGAACCGATGCTTGATACGGCGGTCTCTCCTGAGCCGACGGTTGTGCCGGAGACGACGGTTGAACCGGAAAAGTCTGTCGTGCCGGAGGTGACGGTTGAACCGGAAGCGTCTGCTACGCCTGAACCGGAGATATCCGTATCGCCTGACGTGCCGAATGAATCCGAGGTAGCTACGGCGGGCGAAGCTGCGCCGGAAATTGATTTCGAGAAGACGGTCAGCGAGAATCCGAGTTTCCGGAAGGGCTATGTCAAGCTCACGGGAAGCGCGCGGGTTTATGCGAGCGCCGGCGCGACGGATGCGTATGGAGAGCTGTCAAAAGGCGTTGTGTATGCGATTCGCCGGGTTAATGCGCGCATGGAAATCGCGTTTGCGACGGAGAATGGCGTGGAAACGGCTTTCGCTTCGGCAAAGGCGGCAAAGCCGATGAGCGACGATGCGATTGATTCCTTCCGAAATAGCATGTCGGGAGTAAGCGCGGCGCATACATATGCGGATGCGGGCGGGAAGAAGTACGACGTAGCGATCCTGACGCTGACGGTTTATGAAAGCGACGCGAAGAACGCAACTCCTGCGGAGGCGGAGAAGCCCGCGGAGCCTGCAACGTCTGCGGAAGCAGAGAGGTCTGCGGAAAATGCAATGCCTGAGGAGGCGGAGAAGCCCACGGAGCCCGCAACACCCGCAGAGGCGGAGAAGAGCGCGACTCCTGCGGAGGTAGAAAAGCCGATGGAGTCTGCAACGCCTGCGGAGCCGGAGCGGCCTGCAGAAACGGCAGCGCCCGCGGAAGTGACGCCGTCCGAACCGGGCGTGGAAGATGTGACGGAAGAGCAGCGTTCGGAGAGCGCAGGAGAAGAACGCAGAGCGGCGAAAATCATTCTGACGCTTGAAAAGAAGGAAAATCGAAACGATAATGAGCTTGGCGCGGGAGAAAAGGCGCGCCTGTCCGCGCAGGTTCTGGATGAAAACGGGGAAGATATCAGCGAAGCGGTCACAGTGAAGTTCGAAAGCGTCGATGCAAAGGTGCTCGCGCTTATGGACGAAGCTGCAACCGGAACGGAAACGCAGGTTCAGGCCGTCGCGGTCGGAGCCTGTGAAGTGCGCGCCAGCGCAGGCAGCGTTACGGAAACGGTGAAGGTGACGGTGAAGCCTGCGCCGACGGCGTTGACGTTTGCGCAGGAAAGCCTTATGGCCGGCGTGAACGAAGAAATACAGCTGAAGTACGAAATCAATGCCGGAAGCCTGGGCGAAGTGGACGCGGACGGCTGGCAGAGCAGCAATGAAGCGGTTGCAACCGTGAAAGGCGGCGTTGTAAAGACGCATGCGGCGGGCACGGCGGTGATTCGTGCGGTCATAACGAACGCGTTCCTGGGAACGAGGGTAGAGGGCTATTGTACGATTTCCGTGCTGGAAAAGCCGGAGACGTTTTCACTGAACTACACCAGTCTGTCGTTGAACGAGGGTCAGAAAATCGAATTGAAGGCGTCCTTTGACGGGAAGGATGTCTATGCGCATGTGAGCTATTCGGTTCCCGCCGATCAGGACGAAGTGGTTCTTACCGACAAGGGCGAGAACATTGTTGAAGTGCATGCGATGCGTGCGGGCCAGACGGTCGTCACGGCATATATTAATGAAAGCCTGTCTGCAACATGCGAAATTGAGGTGCTTGAAGCCGCGTCGCAGATTGAGCTGGAAACGGCTCGAACCGAGATCGGCGTGGGCGAAATCATCAGCCTGAATCCCGTGGTGAAAACGGGACGGGGAAAGGTGCTTGAAACGGCGGGCGTCACCGTGAAGTCGTCCAACCGGGCGTTTGTGGATGTGGAAGGCACCCGCATCAAGGGCGTTAAGACCGGCTCCGCCGTGATTACGCTGACGACGGACAATGGATACGAAAAGCAGATTTCGTACACGGTACGCAAAGCGCCCGCGAAGGTGACACTTGGAAAGACGACCGAAACGCTGCCCGTTGGGGAAACCTGTACGCTTACGGCGGAGCTGCCCTCCGGTACGGCCGGAGCCATTCACTGGACGAGCGCGGATGAGCGAATCGCGGTGGTGGAGGAAGGAAAGGAAAACGGCGCCGCGACAGTTCGCGCCATCGGAGAAGGCGCCGTGAAGGTGACCGCGAAGACGTATAACGGACACACGGCGGTCTGCACGGTGAAGGTAACGCCCGTCGCGCAGAAGATTGCCTTCGAAAAGAGCAGCTATGTGCTTTCGAAGGGCATGACGCTTGCGCCGAAGCTCGTGTTTGAGCCGGAAAATGCCACCGGCTTTGCGCGGTTCGCAATTGTGGATGAAAGCGCGGAGGGCATTGCGACGATTGACGAGTGCACGGGCGAGGTGCGCGCGCTGGGCGAGGGCAGCATTCAGATTGACGCGACCGTTCAGACGGCCAATGGGCAGGCTTTGACGGCAAAGGCCTACGTGCAGGTGAAGCCGGAACTTGCGGAGATTCAGCTTTCCGGAAACGAGCGGCTGAATGCGGCGGACGAAATGAAGGTGGGTCTCGGCGAGATCTACGCGCTTTCTCCGGTTGCCTGCGATGCGAACGGAGAGGAAAATCCCGACGCTGAAATTGCGCTTTCCACGAGCAACAGCAAGATCGCGGCTGTAAATGGTCATCGGATCAAGGGTGTAAAGACCGGAACGGCGACGATCACGCTCAGCGTGGCGGGTGTATCGAGGAAGATAAGGGTTACCGTCGTGAAAGCGCCGACGAGCGTGAAGCTGAACCGGACGAGCCTGACGGTTTCCGCGGGCGAGACGGTGGAATTGCTGGCGACGCTTCCGAACGCGGTTGGCACGGTCGCGTGGAAAACAGGCGATACGGACATCGCGGCAATCGAAAAGACGGAAGTTGTGAACGGGAACACGACGAAGGTTTTGCTGCGCACGGCAAAAGCCGGAACGGTGACGATCACAGCGACTTCCTATGATGGAAAGAAAAAGGCTACCTGCAAGCTGCGCGTGACGGAAGCGCCGACAGGGCTTGTGTTTGCGGAGGAAAGCTATTCGGTGTCCGAGGGCGCGACCGTACAGATGTCGGTTGCGGTGCTCCCTGCGGGCGGAAACTATACTGTCCGCTATGAGGTTGAGGACGAGACGGTTGCGAGCGTGGGCGATGCGGGCAGGCTGACCGCAAAGCGCGAGGGTACAACCTTCGTGACCGCGAAGGTCGTCGACTACAGAACGGGCACGATTCTTGCGGCGAAAGCGCAGGTTCTCGTAACGCCCGGGTTCGAAAAGCTGGAAATCCAAAGCGATCGAATGGCGGACGGCGTGCTTCGCATTGGCCTGAGAGAGGTCGTGACGCTGGATTGCGACGTGTTTGACCGCACGGGCGCGAAGCGCGAGGATGCGCAGCTTCATCTTACCGCCGGAAACGCCAAGGTTGCGGCGGTATCCGGCATGCGCGTAAAGGGCGTTAAGACCGGAAAAACGAAGGTTGCGGTTCTGACGGAAAACGGCGTGACGCGGGAAATCGATGTGGAGGTTGTAGCCGCGCCGACGGCGGTGAAGCTGAATAAGGGCAGCGCGAAGCTGAGCGTCGGCGAAACGCTGCAGCTTGAGGCGAAGCTTACGAAGGGCGTTGGCTCGGTCAGTTGGAGTACGAGCAATGCGAAGGTTGCTTTGGTGACGAACGGTCTTGTGACGGCCAAGAGCACCGGAACGGCTACCATTACCGTGCGCACATACAACGGAAAAACGGCGGCGTGCAAGGTGACGGTGCTGGACGCGCCGACGGGACTCGTGTTCGATAAGGCGGTATACGAGTTGCTGGAAGGTCGGACCGTGCAGGTGAAGGGCGTTTTCCTGCCCACGGGCAGCTATGGAAGCGTTGCATTCGAAATCGTCGGAAGCGACATTGCCACGGTGGATGAGCGCGGCGTTGTGAAAGCGCTGCGCGCGGGCGAAGCCATGATCAGGGCGACGACTCGGAACTATGAAGAAGGCCGGGACGTCGTCGCCGAAAGCCGCCTTGTTATTCGCACCGCGCCGGTGAGGATTTTGATTGGCAATGCGGTTGCGCAGATCGGAAAGGGCGAGGTTGTACAGCTGGACGTGCACGCATACGACGGCTACGGGGAGGACATCACCGAAAGCACGACGTTTACGGTGAAAACGAGCAAAAAGACCATCGTTGCCGTGCAGCAGGACGAAACCGGCATCTGTGTGAAGGGCACGGGCACCGGCAAGGCGACAATCACAATTCAGGCGAAAAACGGCGCGAAGGCGACGTTGACGATCAATGCGAAGAAAGCGCCGGGCGAGTTGGCGTTCGACGCGAAAAAACAGAAGAACGCGCTTGCCGTCGGAGAGTCCATAAGCCTTGCGGTGAAGGACAGTGCTGGCGGCGGGTGCAGCGGTTATACCTTCGAGTGTGAACCTGCCGGGATTGTGCAGATCGATGAAAAGGGTCTTGTGACGGCGCTCCATGCGGGTATGGTCACGGTAAAGGCGAGCGCGTACAACGGAAAGAGCTGCGAATGCGTTCTTACGGTGCATGAGGCGTTGCAGTCGCTTGCGTTTGCGCAGGACAGCCTGACGGTCGGCGAGCAGCGGCAGCAGAAGCCGGAGCTGGTTGTGACGCCCGCGAACGGATACGACTATGAAATCAGGTATACGCTTGAGGACATGCGAAATCCCGACGGCAGTTCGGCAGAAAAGGCGATTGCTGCGGTGGGCGAGGACGGCACCGTGAAGGGTCTGTACGCCGGAAGCGCTACGCTGCGGGCAAGCTACACGGCTGGCGATATAAAAAAGGAAGCGACGGTTGCGATTATCGTCGAGCGCGCCGTGTGCAGGATTGAGTTTCCGAAGGATCAGATCACCAGTCTGGGTCAGGGCAGCGAGTGCGCGCTGAGTCCGATTGGCTATGACGCGCGCGGAGAAAAGTTCGAGGGCGGCTTTGCCTGCCGGCTGACTTCTTCTTCGACAAAGTGCATTTCCGTGACGGATGATCAGACGCTCCGCGCGGTGAAGACGGGACGGGCGAAGATTACCTGCGTCAGCGCGGACAATGAAAAGGTAAAGAAGGACATCTGGCTCACGGTCGTGAAAGCGCCGACGAAGGTCGTCGTGAAGGAAAGCGTGGACATGCCTGTGGGCGCGACGCTGCGGCTTATCGCGACGGTGACGCCGAAGGTGCTGGACGGCGTGCGCTTTGAAAGCGAAAACGAAGAAATCGCGAAGGTGGACGCGCAGACGGGCTGGATTACGGCGGTATCCGTCGGCGAGACGAGGGTTGTCGCCACGACCTACAACGGCAAGACGGACGCATGCCGCGTGGTCGTTCATCCGCTGATTGAAGAGGTTTCGTTCGAGCGAGAGACGTATATCCTTGGAAAGGGATCGACGTTTACTCCGGCGTATTCGTCTGCGCCTGAAGATGCGCTTGGAACGCTCGCGTTTGCTTCGGACGACGCGGCGATTGCCGCGGTGGATGAAAAGACGGGACTCGTGACCGGCGTCAGCGTCGGTGAAACGACCCTTCGCGTACGCACGACGGAGAACAAAGCCGAGGTCGGCACGGTGCGCGTGGTCGTGAAGGAAGCGCCGAAAACGGTGGAAATTGAGGCGCTGCGGCCCATTGGCGTTGGAGAAACCGCAAAGCTGAATGTCAAAGCGGCAGACGAGACGGACGCGGAGATTCTGGCGACGTTCTCGTATAAGTCTTCGAATACGAAAATTGCGAAGGTAAGCGCAAAGGGCGAGGTAAAGGGAATCGCCAGAGGAACGGCGAAGATTACCGTTACGGCGGTTGGCGGCGCGTCGCAGACGATCACCGTGACCGTGGGCGCATCGCCTGTGAAGGTGGCGCTGAATCGCACGCAAATGAAGCTGCAGGTCAGCGAAACGGCGCAGCTCGAAGCGAAGCTGCCCTCCGGTCAGGCCGGAAATATCGCATTTGCCAGCGGCAACAAGGCTGTGGCGACGGTTGACGCGGATACCGGCCTCATTACGGGTGTCGGCGCGGGCGCTGTGACGATCACCGCGAAAACCTATAATGGGAAGACGGCCAAATGCACGGTAACGGTGGCGGAAGCGCCGGAAAGCATTGCCTTTGGCGCGACGGTGTACAGCGTTGGGGAAGGAAAGACGCTGAAGCCGGAGCTGATTATGGAACCGGCGGACAGCTATGGTACCCCGGTCTACGAGATTGCATGCGACGATCCCGACTATGAGATTGCGTCGGCGGATGCAAGCGGTGCGGTGACCGGACAATTCTCCGGCAGCGCGACGCTGACCGCGAGGGTGAAACGCTACGACACCGGCGATGAGCTGACGGCAAGCTGCGAGATTCTGGTGCTTCCGGCGCCGAGACGAATTGAGCTGGAAAGCGGCACCGTCTCTGTTGGCGTAAAGGAGAGCGTGACCATCGAGCCGGTCGCGTACGACGCGCGCGGCAATCGCGTGGAAACGGAATTTACGCTGAAAAGCGCGAAAACGGCCTATGTAACGGTTTCCGGGCTGAAGGTGACAGGCAAGAAGGTCGGCAGCTCCGCAGTTACGGTGACGGCGGCCAACGGCTTCGCGACGAAGCTGACGGTGAAGGTGCTGGCGGCGCCGGGCAGCGTGGGCATCAGCCGCAAGCAGGCGACGATCTCCGAATGCGAGAAGCTGAGGCTTGCGGCGGCGCTGCCGAAAGGAACGGCGGGACGCATAACCTGGAGCAGCAGCAACGAAGCGCTCGCAACGGTAGAGGACGGTCTTGTTACGGTTTACGGAACGGGCACGGTGACGATTACGGCGAAAGCCTTCAACAACAAGAAGGCGGCGTGCGTCGTCACCATCAAGAGCGAGCCGACGGGAATCTGGTTCGATACCGCGGACGGCGCAGCGATCGGGGAGGGCTCGAAGTATACGAGAAAGGCCGTCATTCGCGAAGAAGAAGTCGGCCGGATTACGTACAGTTCCAGCAATCCCTATGTGGCCTATGTCAACGCTTCCACCGGAGAAGTGCTTGCGAGGCGGGAAGGCGAAACGGAAATCGTGGCTACGGTGATGAACCGGAAAACGGGCGAAGCGTTCACAGCTTCGTATTCGGTGAAGGTGACGCCGGCGCCCGTGAAGATTCGCGTTGATAACGCGCAGACGCGCGTCGGCGTGGGCGAGTCCATCAACCTTCGCGCGATAGCGATTGACGGCATGGGACGCGAGCTGCCGATTGAGCTGGCGTATACGTCGAGCAATAAGGCGTATATGACGGTAAGCGCGGACGGCACGGTGAAGGGAATCAAGAAAGGCAGCGTCACGATTGCGATTAAGGCCTATAATGGTCTGACTCGAACGGTTGCGCTCACGGTTGTGGACGCGCCGGCTTCCGTGCGGTTGAGCGCGCAGGAGATAAACGTTGTTAAGACGAACGCGGCTGGATATGAATGCAGGCTTCTTGCGTGGATCGGAACGGAAAGGGCGACGAATCTACGCTGGACGAGCAGCGACGAAACGGTTGTTACGGTGGAGAACGGCGTACTGACGGGCGCGAGACGCGGTACTGCGACGGTAACGGCGACGACCTACAACGGAAAGACCGCGAGCTGCATTGTACATGTGTACAATGAACCAACAGGTATCCGTCTGTCTTCGGATGAGCTGACGATCTACGAGGATATGACGGCGACGCTGAAGGTGATCTTCGCGGACGGCGAATGGAGCCCGGTGGAATTCATATCCGCAAACGAGGAAATTGCTGAGGTTACGTCTGAAGGCCGCGTTACCGGCATGCTGGCCGGAACGACGGAGATCCGCGTGAAGACGGTAAACGGCGTTTCCAACGTTTGTGCGCTGACGGTGAAGCGCTCGCCGGTGCGGATTACCTGCGATACGGCGGAAAACGGCTGCGTCGGTCTTCCGATCACCTGGGCGATAAAGAGTCTGGCGGAGGAGTATCAGTCGAACGAACATTTTACCTATAAGGTGTATGCCGACAACCGGCTTGTGGAAACGGTTGGGAGCACGACGGAACGCACACTGACATATACGCCGAAGATCGCGGGCGCGTATTCCATTGAAGTGGCTCTGGACGACTTTGACGTTTCGATCATTGGCGGCAAGGTGACGGTGGCGGCAAAGCTGATCATGGGCAGCTTCCATGGGGAAGAGATCTCCTGGCGCGTGCTGACCGTGAAGGATGGAAAGGCGCTGGTGCTTACCGAAAAGATTCTGACGGCGCGCGGATACTTTAATCCTTCGTGGATCAAGTACAAGTACGCGGGCTGGGACGGCTCGCACATCGGCTCCATCGGCTCGAATGTGATTTACAACACCGGGCGCAGATTCTATTGTTCGCCGAGCAGGATTCCGAAAAACCGGGCGCTGACGGAGTTCTGCACCGAGCAGTATTTAAATGAAACGTATCATGCGCGCTGGTGGTGCAATGGAACGTTCCTGAACGGTTCGTTTACGGCGGCGGAACGTACCCGCATTGCAGGCAACGGCAGCGACCGCATTTTCTTCCTCAGCGCCGCTGAGGTTCGCGAGTATTTGCCGGAAAATGCGGATCGCAAGGCAGTGCCGACTGCATACGCCATAAGTCAGAACAGCCGGATTAAGAACACAAAGTGCTGGTGGCTGCGCGACAGCGGAAAGTATACGGACAGCCCGAGGTATGTCGTCAACGCCATGCACGTGAGTGGAACGGGCGTCATTAGCACGGCCGGTTCGGATGTGGGTCATTCAGACGTTGGCTATCGTCCGGCCATGTGGATTACAATCGGGGGATGACGGATGGTTTCTGCCCCCATTCATGAGAATGGGGGCAGAAAGAAGCAAAACAAACGAAAAACGATACGGACAAATAGAAATATTTCTGAAACATCTTGCGGAAAGACGCAAGATGTGGTATCATTGTTATGAATAGGCAGAAATATGCTTTTCTGACAAAACGTCTTATATATGGAGGAAAGCGATGAAAAAGCGCGTATTCTCGTGGCTGATGATCCTGATGATGGTGATGACCATCGTTCCGGTGTATGGCGAGGGAGAGCCTGGCTCTGATCCCGCGCCGACGATTGTCGTGACGCCGGTTGCGGAATCGACGCCGGAACCGAAGAATGAGGGTAAGGACGATCCGAAGACTGAAGTCAAGGACGAACCGAAGACCGAGGCTGAGGGCGAGCCGGAGACTGAAGTCAAGGACGAACCGAAGACCGAGGTTGAGGACGAGCCGAAGACGGAGGCTGAGGGCGAGCCGGAGACTGAAGTCAAGGATGAACCGAAGACCGAGGTTGAGGAAGAGCCGAAGGCGCAAGCTACAGGCGATCCGAAAACGGCGACAGCGGGCGAGCCGGAAGCGGAGCCGAAGGGCGACGATACGGAAGAGCCGCAGGCGACGCCTGTAGAGCCGGAGAAGCCGTCTATCGACTACGATAAGACGGTCGCGGAGAACGAGCATTTCGACAGGGGTTATGTGAAGCTGACGGGCACCGCGAAGGTATACGAGCGCGCGGATGCGGCGGAAGCGTATGGCGAGATTTCCCGGGGCGTTCTGTATGCAATCCGGCGCGTGAACGTCGGCAGAAGCAACGAGCGCATGGAGGTCGCGTTTGCGACGGAGAACGGCGTGAAGACGGCGTTCGTTTCGGCGAAGGCTGGCAAGCCGATGACCGACGACGCGATCGATTCGTTCCTCAAAAAGATGGAGAACGTTTCTGCGCCGCATACCTATGTTGACAAGAGCAGTCGCAAGTTTGAAGTTGAAATTCTGACGCTTACGGTGTATGCGGCAGAAGAAGAAGAGAACGCGTCCGATGCGGCGACGCCTGAAGCCACGCCGGTTGAACCGAAGCCGGCTGCGACGCCCGCGGAAGCTGCGCCGGATGAGGTAAAGCCGGCTGCAACGCCTGCGGAGGCTACGCCGGTTGAGGTAAAGCCGGCTGCGACGCCTGCGGAGGCTGCGCCGGTTGAGGTAAAGCCGGTGGCAACGCCCGCGGAAGCTGCGCCGGATGAGGTAAAGCCGGTGGCGACGCCTGCGGAAGCTACGCCGGTTGAGGTGAAGCCTGAAGCGACGCCCGCGGAAGCGGCGAACGATCAGATTGACGAGACGCGTTCCGAAGCGTCGGATGAAGATACGCGGGCAGCGAAGATTGAGCTGAGCGCGGCGAGAACCGAAATCGGCGTTGGCGAGAAACTTCTGCTGACGGCGGTTGTGACGGACGCAGAGGGCACGGTGCTCGAAAATGCGACGGTTACCTATGCCAGCAGCAACGCGAAGGCTGCGGCTGTATCGACGAAGGGCGAAGTCAGCGCGGCGGCGGTCGGCGAAGCGACCATTACGGCGAGCGTTGGCAGCGTGAAGGCCAGCGTTGTGTTCACGGTGAAGGCCGCGCCTGAATCGCTGACCCTTGTGCCGGATAGCGTCATGCTCGGCGAGGGCGACACGTTTGAACTGAGCTGCACGCTGAGCGCGAACAGCGCCGGCGCGATCGTCGAATGGGTGAGCAGCGCTGAAACGATCGTGTCGGTTGAAAACGGCGTGCTGACCGCGAACCATGCGGGCACGGCGGTTATCCGCGCGACGCTGTATAACGGGGTGGAGGGCTTCTGTGCTGTGACGGTTATGGCGGAGCCGAACGACATCTCGCTCAACCCGGCCAGCATGCTCCTGAAGGAAGGCGAAACAGCCGAACTGAAGGCTGTGTTTACCGGCGACGTGTATGGCAAGGTGGAATTCTACGTTCCCGAGTCCAACGACGTGGTTGAGCTGGTCGCCAAGGACGGCAATGCGGTTGAGGTGCACGCGAAGCGCTCCGGCAAGATGATCGTTTCGGCGAAGGTTGTAAACCACACGACGGGCGAAATCTATACCGACGAGTGCGAAGTTACGGTTCAGGAGGCCGCCTCGCAGATTGAGCGCGCCGTGGAACGCACGGAGCTGGGCGTTGGCGAAATTCTGAAGCTGGAACCGGTTGTGAAGACCGGGCGCGGAAACGTGCTTTCCGAAACCGTGAAGGTGACGACCAGCAACAAGAAGATCGTGGCCGTGAACGGCACGCAGATCAAGGGCGTGAAAACCGGCACGGCGGATATTACGCTGACGACGGAAAGCGGATATAAAGAAACGATTCGTTACAAGGTGTTCAAGGCGCCGACCAAGGTGACGCTGAGCCAGACCAAGGCTGCGATGGCCGAGGGCGACGAGCTGCACCTGTCCGCCAAGCTGCCCTCCAATATGCGCGGCGCGATTACGTGGACGTGCTCGCCTGAGGACTCGATGACGATTTCGCAGGATGGAACCGGCGAAGCGACGTTTGTTGCGCAGGATAAGGGCACGGTGAAGCTCACCGCGAAGACGTACAACGGAAAGAAAGCGACATGCACCGTTACCGTTACCGCGAAGGCGACGGGTATCTTCTTTGAAAACGAAGAATATTCCGTTCCTGAAAAGCGAACGGTTCAGCCGACGCTGAAGTATCTGCCCGAGGGCGCGACCGGCAAGGCGACGTATGCCATCGTGGAAGAGGAGCCGGCGGGCGAGGGCCCGGTGGCAGAGATTGACGCGGAAACCGGCGTGGTTACCGCGCTGCATGAGGGGCGCGTGAAGATTCAGGCGACGATCGGCGAGCTGACCGCCGCGGCGTGGGTTCGCGTGACGCCCGCGATCTCGGAGATCAGGCTGCCCGCGGACGTGCGTCTGACGATTGGTCTGGGCGAGGTGTATAATCTGAAGCCCGTCGCCATTGACCGCACGGGTGCGGAGCGCTCGGATGTAAGCGTTAAGCTTGCGACGAGCAATAAGAAGTACGTGGCCGTGAACGGCACGCAGGTCAAGGGCGTGAAGGTCGGCTCAGCCACCATCACCATTACGGAAGGCGACTGCGAGCCGCTGAAGGTGAAGATTACCGTCGCGAAAGCGCCCAAGAAGGTGACGCTGAGCCAGACGGCTGCGACCGTCTCCGAAGGCGAAACGCTGAAGCTGACGGCGGCGCTGCCGGGCTCCGCAGGCACGGTTCGTTGGGCTGTTGAGGACGCGAAGGTTCTGTCCATCGTATCGATGAGCGACGATACGTTCACCGTTGAGATTCGCACGCTTGCCAAGGGCAAGACGCGCGTGAAGGCGACTTCCTACGACGGCAAGAAGAGCGCGCTTTGCACCATCACCGTGGCGGATGCGCCCGAGGGAATCGTGTTCGGCGCGGCGAAATACGAAATCGCGCAGGGTCTGACGCGCAAGCCGGAAACGGTTATGCTTCCGGCGACCGCGAAGGCTGCCGTTCAGTATGAATTGGAAGACGCGGCCATTGCGTCCGTCGACGCGAACGGCAATGTGACGGCGCTTTCGCAGGGCGCGACGAAGCTGAAGGCGACGGTTGTAAGCTACAAGAACGGCACGCCCATGGCGATTTCTGCGGAAACGGAAATCGTCGTCACGCCGCCTTACACCGAGGTGAAGGTGGTACATGAGCGTCTGGTTGCGGTCGAGGGTGGCTATGAGCTGCACATTGGCCTGAATGAAACCGTGACGCTGGGCGCCGAGGTGCGCGACGAGCTGTCCGCGCTGCGGACGGAAGCCGCGGTTACCTTTGCAACGAAGAACAAGAAGATTGCGGCGATCAGCGGCGCGAAGCTCAAGGGCGTGAAGGTTGGCCGCACGATTCTGAAGGCGACGACCGAAAATGGCGTTGAAAACGCGGAGACCATTACTGTTGTGGTTGAAAAGGCTCCGACGGCTGTGGCTCTCGACAAGAAAACGGCCAAGCTGGGTCTCGGCGAGCAGCTGACGCTTACCGCCAAGATTACCGGCGTGAAGGGCCCGCTTACGTGGAAGACCAGCAATGCTAACGTTGCGACGGTGGAGGACGGCGTGGTTACCGCCAAGGCCGTCGGCACCGCGACGATCACAGTTTCTACCTATAATAAGAAGACGGCGACCTGCAAGCTTACGGTTTCCAAGCTGCCCGAGGGAATCAAGCTGAGCGAGGCGCAGTACACGCTGTACGAATCCCAGACCGTGACTGCGAAGGGCACGTTTGAACCCGCGAACAGCTATGGCACGGTGAAGTTTGAAATTGACGACACCAATGTGGCGATCGTCGATGAGAACGGACAGATTACCGGCCTTGCCGCCGGAACCACGAAGCTGCACGCGAGCGTGAACGGCGTTTCCGCTGAGGCGGAAATCATCGTGAAGCCCGCCGCCGTGCGGATTGACGTTCTCAATGCGGTTGAGAAGCTGGGCGTGGGCGAGAAGGTTACGCTTGAGATGCAGGCGTTCGACGCGAAGGGCAACGACATCACCGCCGACACGGTGTTTGAAGTCAAGTCCGAGAATGCGAAGATTGCCAGCGTGACGAAGAGCGACGCGGGTATCGTCGTGAAGGGCGTGAAGGCTGGCAAGACCACGGTTACGATTCAGGCGAAGAACGGCGCGAAGATGGGGCTGGCGGTTACCGTTCAGAAGGCGCCGACGGCCGTGAAGATTGCGCCTGAAAGCGCGAAGCTCGCCATTGGCGAAACCGTTCAGCTGACCGGCGTGACCAAGAGCGGCGAAACGACGCTGTTCACGTGGAAGTCCTCCGCAGAAAACGTTGCGACGGTTGATGAAAACGGCCGGGTGACCGCGCTCGCGGAAGGCGAAGCCGTGATTACGGCTGCGGCGTTCAACGGAAAATCCGCAACGTGCAAGATTACGGTATGCAAGATGCCGGAGAGTCTGGCGTTCGCGTCGGAGACGTACACGGTGGCCGAGAAGCATGTGGTTTCTACGGCGCTGACGTTCGCTCCGGAGGGAGCGTACGCGTCTCAGGTTGTCTACGTGATTGACGAAAGCGACGCGGAGACGGCTGAAGTGGACGAAAACGGCGTAGTCAAGGGTCTGCGCGCCGGAGAAGCGACGCTGCGCGTCTGGTATGGCCAGATGTCCGCAGAAACGAAGATCGTCGTGACTCCGTATATTGACCAGATCGTCCTTGGCGGCGGTTCGGATGAATATCGCACCTCGATCGGCGTGGGCGAGGTTTATGACCTTGCGCCCGTGGCGGTGAGCGTGGGCGGCGAGGAGCTGGATGAGGAAGCGTTCACGCTTTCGACCAGCAGCAAGAGATATGTGACCGTGAACGGCACGCAGATCAAGGGCGTTCGCACGGGCTCCGCGAAGATCACCATTACCAGCGTGACGGACAAGACGATCAAAAAGACCATCACCATCACCGTCAAGAAAGCGCCCACCCGTGTGACGATTACGCCCGCGCAGGTGACTGTGAGCGAGAACGCGACGTTCGAGCTGAAGGGCACGACGCCCGGCACGGTCGGCGCGGTGACGCTGAAGATCACCAAGGGCGAGGGCAGCGTCATTGAGCAGATGGAGAACGGCGCCTTCCGCGCCATCGGTATCGGCGAGGCGGAGGTCGTCGCGACGGCCTACAATAACAAGACCAGCAAGCCGTGCGTGGTAACGGTTCGTCCCAACGCGACCGGTATCGAGCTGGAGAACGCGGAGTATCGCCTGAGCAAGGGCGCGAAGCTGACGCTCGCGTATCATCTGTCTCCGGAAAACACGTTTGGCGAAGTGGCGTTTGAAGCCGTGAACGGCGACATTGCCAGCGTTGACGCGAAGACGGGTGTCGTCACCGGCGCTGCGGTTGGCAAGGCGGAGATTCGCGCGAAGGTATACAACTACGTCGAGGAGAAGTGGTACGAGGCGACGGCGGTCGTCGACGTTACCGAGTCTCCGGCGAAGGTCGTCATCACCGAGAGTCGCAGAGTTGTCGGCGTGGGCGAGAAGCTGCAGCTGAACGCCATTTCGACGGACAGCGAGGACGGCGAAATCCTTGCGGCGATGACGTATAAGTCCAAGAATTCCAAGATTGCCAAGGTCAGCGCGGACGGCACCGTGCAGGGCGTGAAGAAGGGCAAGACGACGATCACCGTCACCACCACGGGCGGCGCGGCGGAAACCGTGACCATCACCGTTGTGGCCGCGCCCACGAAGGTCACCCTCAAGCCGTCCTCTGCGAAGCTGTCCATCGGCGAGCAGAAGACGCTGGAAGCGGCGATTCCTTCCGGACAGAGCGGCACCGTGACGTTCACGGTGAAGCCCGAGGGAATTGTAGAAGTAAACGAAAACGGCGTTGTGACGGCCAAGGCGGTCGGCACGGCGGCGATTACCGCGGCGACCCATAACGGCAAGAAGGCGACCTGCGTCGTGACGGTCACGGAAGCGCCGGAGGAGATTCGCTTCTCCCAGAGCGTTTACACCGTGAAGGAAGGCGAAGTGCTGAAGCTCGCGCCTGAAATGCTCCCGGCGGGAACCTATGGAACGCCCGCGTTCGAGCTTTCCTATGAAGACGACGAGTTCGAGCTCGCCGCGATCGACGAAAACGGAAGCCTGAAGGGCCAGTATTCCGGCAGCGTGACCGTGAAGGCCACGGTGAAGAACTACAACGGCGGCGCGGACGCGACGGCAATCTGCGAGGTGCTGGTCGTTCCGGCACCGAGAACCATCGAGCTGCGCGAAACGCGCACGTCGATCGGCGTGAAGGAAATCATGGATCTTGAACCGGTGGCGTTTGACGCGCGCGGGAACGAAGTTGAAGCTGCGTTTACGCTGAAGAGCGGCAAAACCGCCTATGTGCAGGTGAGCGGCACGAGCGTGAAGGGCGTGAAGGCTGGAAGCGCGAGCGTAACGATCACGGCGGACAACGGGATCAAGAAGAGTGTAAAGATCAAGGTTGTAAAGGCACCGGCGAAGGTGGGCATCAGCCGCGCGAGCGCGACGATCTCCGAGATGGATACGCTGCGTCTGGCCGCGGCGGTGCCGACGGGCACGCAGGGCAAGATCACCTGGTCGAGCAGCCATCCCGAGGTTGCCACGGTGGACGAAACCGGCTTCGTGACGGCGGTCGCCCCCGGCAAGACGGAGATTATCGCCAAGGCGTATAACGGCAAGCAGGCATCCTGCGCGCTGACGGTCATGAACGAGCCGACAGGCGTTGCCTTCGGCGAGCCGAAGACCGAGCAGATTGGCGAGGGCGCGAAGCTCAAGAAGAAGGCGGAGCTGCCGGAGGACTGCTTCGGCAAGATCACCTACAGCTCGTACAATCCCTACGTCGCGATCGTGAACGCCACGACGGGCGAGGTGATTGCCAAGCGCGCCGGAACCACGCGGATTGCCGCGACCACGATCAACCGCAAGACCGGCGAGGTATTCACCGATACGTATGAACTGGAAGTGACCCCGGCTCCCGTGCAGGTGGTCATCCGCCAGATGCGCGCGAAGGTTGGCGTTGGCGAAACGATGAACCTGCTCGCCGAAGCCATTGACGGGAGCGGCGAAGCGGTCAGCGCGGGCTTTACGTACAAGACCAGCAACAAGGCCTATGTCACCGTGGACGCGAACGGCAACGTGAAGGGCGTAAAGAAGGGCAGCGCGACGATTACGGCGACGGCGTACAACGGCAAGTCGGCGTCCGTCAAGATTACCGTAGTCGCGGCTCCGACGGCTGTCAAGCTGAATCTCAGCGAGGTGGACGTCGTGCTGACCGACGACCTCACGCAGCAGGTGCAGCTGCGCGCAGCCGTGAACACCGGCGCTTCCGGCTTCACGTGGGAAAGCAGCGCTCCTGAAATCGTAACCGTGGACGCGGACGGCCGTTTGACCGGCAAAGCGCTGGGCGACGCCGTGATTACAGTGTACACCTTTAATAGGGAGACGGCGAAGTGCACGGTGCACGTGAAGGCTGCGCCGGAAAGTGTGACGCTGGATTCCGAAGCCGTGACGATCGTCGAGAAGCTGAGCACGGTGCTTACCGCGACGCTGAACGAAGGTGCGGCGGGATCTGTGAGCTTCGAAGCCGAGGATCCGACGGTTGTCGCACTGACGCAGCAGGGCTACAAGGTTCAGGTGAAGGGTCTGAAGCCCGGCGAAACGGTTGTGACCGTGAAGACCTTCAACGGCAAAACGGCGCAGTGCACCGTTACGGTGAAGCCGGAGCCGGAAAGCATCATGCTTTCGAAGGCGAGCGTGACCATCAGCGTCGGTCAGAAGTATGACATGAAGCAGCTGGTCACTCTGCTGCCCGACGACTGCATGACGACGTATACATTCGCGACCCGCTCCTCGGCCATTGCGAAGATCGACGCGAACGGCATTGTGACCGGTGTGAAGATCGGCAGCACCGAGGTGAAGATCACCACGCACAACGGCAAGTCCGCGATTCTGGCCGTGAAGGTAATGGCCGCGCCGAAGAGCGTGACGCTGACGGTGCCGAACAAGGTGCTGTATCTGAACGAGGAAACCACCGGTACCGTGAAGCTCACCGCGAACAGCTGGGCGACGTGGACGGTGACGAGCGATCGTCCGGAGGTTGTTTCGGTCGTCGACGTGAATGACGTCGGTCAGGTTACGCTGAAGGCCGGCGGCGACGCGAGCGCGATCGGCAAGGCGACCATTACCGTGGAAACGGACAATGGCCTGAAATCCTCCGTCACCATTGAGGTGCGCCAGCACGTGGAAAGCATTGAGATCGACAGGCACGAGCTGAGCCTTACGCATTACGACGAAGCGCAGCTGAACGCGACCGTGCTTCCGGAAACGGCGTATGACAAAGACGTTCTGTGGACAAGCAGCGACCCGACGCTGGTAACGGTATCGCAGACCGGCACGCTTCAGGCCGTTGGCTATCGCGTATCCGGCGAGAACACCGTGACGATCACGGCGAAAACCAGCGACGGAGATTTTGAAGATACCTGCGTGGTGACCGTGCTTCCCAAGCGCGTGGAGACGATTACGCTTGCGGAAACGGAAATCGAGCTGGAAAAGAACCGCACGAAGACACTGACGGCAACGATCATCCCGGCGAATGCCGATGATCAGCGCATTGTATGGGACAGCACGGATAAGTCCGTTGCCACGGTTGATGAAAACGGCGTGGTTACGGCCGTGAGCAACACCGGCACCGCGACGATCACCGCAACGACGGTGGACGGCAACAAGGTTGCCGAGTGCAAGGTGACGGTGACGAAGGTTCGAATCGTCAGCGTGTCCATCGATCCGGCGAGCCTTGAGATTCTGCAATACAGAGAGCATCAACTTATCGCGAAGCTGGAACCCGCGGACGCGGATTACGAATCCATCGACTGGACCAGCCTGCGCGAAGAAGTGCTCTCCGTAACCGCGAACGAGGATGCGCGCACGGCGACGATCAGGGGTCTTGAAGTAGACGACGCGATCGTGAAGGTAGTCGTGACGGATTCCTTTGGCAAGCAGGTAGACGCAGAGTGCACCGTCACCGTGCAGCCCGTGCCCGTAACAGGCGTGAAGCTGGACAAGGAAACGCTGAACATGCGCACGTCTGCGGAGAGCTCGCTCGTCGAAACGGTGATGCCCGCGGACGCTCACGATCAGACGGTTGCGTGGGAAAGCAGCGATGAGGAAATCGTGAAGGTTGTCAATGGCGTGCTTACCGCCGGTACGAAGGCGGGAACGGCGAAGATCACCGTCATCACGAATGATGGCGGCTTCAAGGCCGAATGCCAGGTAACCGTGTATGAGCCGTTGACCGTAACGGTGAAGGCGAACCACGAGAAGAACAGCACCGGCAACGCCATCGTCTGGACGGTGGAAACGAAGAACCTGATTGGCGAGGTTCGCTATGACGCAGTAACGCTTACGAAGGACGGAACGTCCATGGATGTTTCCCGCGACGGCAGCGTCGTGACGCTTGAAAACGCGGCGGCCGGTGCGTATGAGCTCAGGGTTCAGGTTTCCGATCTGGGCAGCGAGGGCGATACGGCGGAGCATTCCTCCACGGTAATCGTGACCGACAGCATCGAATTCCAGACCGACAGCGCGAAGTTCACATATGTGATCATGGAAGGCGCGTTCGCGGATGGAACCGACGGCGCAGCGATCAAGCTGGCCGACACGAGCGTGAGCCTCTCCGAGCTGACGGTGCCGAAGACGGTGAACGGCGTAGCGGTATACCGCATAGATACGGAAGCCTTCATGGGCATGAGTAGCCTGACGAGCGTAAGCCTGCCGGATACGGTAGTCGTAATCGGCGCGCGCGCGTTCAAGAACTGCACCAAGCTGACGAAGATCACGTCCTACTGATCGAAACCGGGTGAGGAACTGCCGGGCAAGTGCACGGCGGCTCCTCTGTTTATGGTACGCACAATTGGCAAGGGGATGCGGATATGAGGGTTGTGAACACGGCGGAGAATATGCTGGAGGCGTTCGAAGAGAGTCGGTTCCATATGAAAAAATGGGAGGCATATATCGACTCTTCCGCGTCCGGGATACGGGAAAAGTGCGTCAATGATATGAAGGAATGCGTTTCGGCAGGCTTTTCATGGGAGAAAGAGTATCTTCCGGTGCTGAATGCCGTTTTGCGGAACGGGGAGAAGCGAATGAAAGCCATTGAATCGTTTCGCGCGATTACGCGGTGTCTTAATGACAAGGTGCTTGAGCGATTCGGCAGGACGGTGGATGTGGACGTTGTGCTATACCTCGGTCTGTGCAATGGAGCCGGCTGGGTTACCGACGTGAACGGCAGACGGTCAATCCTTCTTGGAATTGAAAAAATCATTGAGCTTGACTGGTGCGGTCGGGACGCGATGACAGGACTGATTGTACATGAGCTGGGGCATGCGTATCACCTTCAATATGGAGCGGCGAACGAACGGCTTGAGGCGCTCCCGGATCCGTTTCTTTGGCGGTTATTTGAGGAAGGTATTGCGATGGTTTTTGAACAGGAGGTCGTTGGCGATTCGGAGTACTTTCATCAGGATGCAGACGGCTGGAAAGCGTGGTGCGACGCGAACGCGGAGAAAATCAAACGGTCATTCTATGGGGATCTGCCGGGGATGACGCGCGAGAATCAACGTTACTTCGGCGATTGGGTTCGCTTTGAAGGGCGCGGCGACACGGGCTATTATCTTGGAGCGCGCTTCGTTCGTTTTCTTTTGGATTCCGACGTATTTGATACGGTCATTCGATATAAATTCGATGAGGTCAAGCGGGGCTTTGATCGCTTCATGCAATAGAATGAAATCGCCGCCCATCGTCCTGACGATGAAGGCGGCGATTTGTATTTTAGGCGAGAGTTACTTGATATGCCTGGGCGCTTCGTTTGTTTGCCGGTCGACCAGAATCCATTTATCGGTGCGGATACGCATGCGCATGACGACGGCACGCAGCAGCCACTCAACCAGCTGTCCGACCCACACGCCGACGATGCCGAAGCCAAGCTGGATGCTGAACAGGTAGCCCAGCGCCAGCCGGCCGATGAACATGGTTGAGATCGAAATCACTGTGGTAAAGCGCGCGTCCCCGGCCGTGCGCGTAGCCGTGGGAATGACGTAGCCGTCCGGCCAGAGGAATGGCATGGGGAACGCGCCGATGGCGAGCGCCATCCACACGATGCGGGAAGCATCCGGCGAGGCGCTGTTAAGCCGGAGAAGCAGCGGCGTCATCGGGAAGAGAATGAGTACGGCGGCGGCCAGAATGTATCGTCCGAGGTAGACGAAATTCAGGCAGTAGCGGCGAGCCAGCTCGATTTCCTTCGCGCCCACGCACTGCCCGCACACGGTTCCGGTGATGGCCGTTACGGCGTAGGCAACCGCGTAATACAGGTTGAAGATCGAGGTTGCAATGCCCTGTGCGGCGAGCGCCGTGGTGGAAAGACGGGAAAGGTAAATCTGAACCAGCAGCATTCCGCCCTGAAACAGAATCTGTTCGATGGAGAAGGGAATGCCCAGCAGGGATATGTCGCGGGCAATCTGCTTGTCAAAGTGGAAGAAATAGCGAAAGCGCATGCCGACGCCGCTGTGCGGGCGCATCAGCCAGACGAGCGAGAACGCGAAGCCAATCAGGCGCGCGGTGAGGTAGGAAAGCGCCGAGCCCGTGGCGCCCAGATGCATCAGGTTTATGTAAATAAAAGAAGCAATCAGGTGCACCGAGTTGATGATGATCGTCAGAATCAGGCTGCTGCGCGCGTCGCCAAGGCTTCGGAAGGCCTGAAAGACGACGCAGAAGAAGGAATAGGGAATGAAGGAGTAGGCGTAGTAGTGCATGTACGAGATGCCTGCGTCGATGACGGTCTGATCGGCATCCGGGTAGAAGAAGCGGATGATCGAGCCCCCGAACACGACCATCACCGCGGCAATGACTACGCCGCACAGAAGGCAGCTTGTGGCGGACTGACCGATGGCCCGCCGCACGCGCTCCGGGTCGCCGCTGCCCTTGGCGCGGGCGATAACGATGGAGCCGCCCATGCTGATGGCGGAGAACAGCGCGTAGGACAGCGAGCCGATGACGCCAACCAGCGTGACGGCGGCAATCTGCTCTTCACCGGCAGACGAGACCATGGCGACCGACAGAATGCCGATGACGAAGATGAAAAGCTGGTCGAGCACCAGCGGCCAGAACATGCGAATCAGCGACTGCGCCGTGAAATGCTCGGATTCCAGACGGCTGTAAAGGCCGTTGCGCACGCGAGAAAGAAAGGCGTTCATGGCGATGACGGACCCTCCCTGTTTTCGATTGACTTCCATATATTATATGTGAAAAATGGAAAAATGTAAAGAGCGTGAAGATGGGAAAAGTGGCTCAGGCGAAAAAAACCATCGACAGAATCCGTTATATTCCGTTAGTAATTGCTGCATAACGCATCCATGAGCTTGACACCCTAACAGGAGACGGGTATAATGCCTGTATACGTTGTTTTATTGGAGGAAATACGCTTGCAAGTCGAGAAAGAAAAGACCGTCAGTGAAAGCAGAATTCCCACCATAGCCCTTCGAGGGATGGTAATTTATCCGGGCACGGTGATGCACTTTGACGCCGGACGGGAGAAATCTGTCGCTGCGCTGAACGCGGCCATGAGCGCGGATAAGCGGCTGTTTGTCGTGTCGCAGCGGGACGGCATGAAGGAAGATCCGGAGCTTACGGATCTGTATCCGATGGGAACCATTGTAAAGGTGCGTCAGGTGGGTCAGATGCCGGACGGCGTGTTTCGTCTGCTTGTGGACGGGCTTTCCCGCGCGATCGTGGTGGGCGCCTATGAACTCGACGGCATGATTCAGGCCGAAATCTGCGAGGTTGCCAGGCAGCGGATGGAGCTTACCACCGAGGTGCGCGCATGGACGCGCACGGCGCGGCGTCTGTTTGACCGATACGCGGCGACGAAGGAGAACATCGGCACGGAGCTTCGGCAGGCTGTGAGCGGAGAACGCGACCCCGGCGCGCTGGCCGATCTGATCGCCGCGAATGTGCTGGACGATTTGGACGACCGCGAGGCCGTACTGGAATGCGTCGACCCGCAGCTGCGCATTCAGCTGATGTGCGATATTCTCACCCGAGAGCTTCAGGTCAGCAATATCGAGCAGGAGATTCAGCGCCGCGTGCACGAGCAGATCGATCACAACAACCGCGATTATTTCCTGCGCGAGCAGCTGCACGTGATAGAGGAAGAACTGGGCGAAAACGACGACGATATTGCCCAGTATGAATCCCGTCTGGCGGCTTCTGCGATCTCCGGCGAAGCGCGCGAGCGCACGGAGAAGGAGCTGAAGCGGCTGGCACGCACGCAGACCGGTTCGCCGGAGAGCACCGTGATGCAGAACTACGTCGAATGCATGCTCGACCTGCCGTGGGGCGTTTACGACGAGCATCCCGTGGACATTGCCGCGGCTCGAAACGTGCTGGAAAGCGACCATTACGGCCTTGAGGACGTGAAGAAGCGCATTCTGGAGTTCATTGCGGTGCGCGCGCTCAAGAAGGATTCCCATGGGCCGATTCTCTGCCTTGTGGGCGCGCCGGGCGTAGGAAAGACGAGCATCGCGAGGTCGATCGCGCGGGCGCTGAAGAAGAAATTCTGTCAGGTGTCGCTGGGCGGCGTGCACGATGAAGCCGAGCTTCGCGGACACCGGCGCACGTATGTCGCGGCCATGCCGGGGCGCATCATTTCGGCCATCAAGCAGTGCGGCTCGATGAACCCTGTGTTCCTGTTCGACGAGATCGACAAGATGGCGTCCGACATGCGCGGCGACCCGGCTTCGGCCATGCTGGAAGTGCTCGACCCGGAGCAGAATTCGCGGTTCCGCGATCACTTCCTGGAAGCACCGTTCGATCTTTCGCATGTGTTCTTCATCGCGACGGCGAACGACGTGTCCTCGATTCCGAAGCCGCTGTACGACCGCATGGAGATTATCGAGGTACCCAGCTATACACAGGAGGAAAAGCTGCAAATTGCCCGCCTGCATCTGTGGAAAAAGCAGCTGACGGCCAACGGACTAAATGGCAAGAACCTGCGCATGTCGCAGAAGGCACTGGAAAAGATCATCGACGGCTATACGCGCGAGGCTGGCGTTCGCGCCCTGGAGCGCACGCTGGCCGCAATCTGCCGCAAGGCGGCCATGGAAATGCTGGATACCCCGGAAGCAGAGCGCAAGACCGTGACCGTGCGGCCGGAGGACGTGGAGCACTACCTTGGCGCGCCGCAGTTCAGCCATTCACAGACGGCGAAAGCCCCCGAAGCAGGCGTTGTGAACGGTCTGGCGTGGACGAGCGTGGGCGGCGAGGTGATGCCGATCGAGGTGGCCGTGCTGCCCGGAGACGGCAAGCTGGAACTGACGGGCTCGCTGGGCGACGTGATGAAGGAATCCGCGCATATCGCGTGGAGCTACGTGCGCGCGCACGCGGAAGACGCGGGTCTGACCGAGGAATATCGCAAGAAGCACGACATTCATGTGCACGTGCCGGAGGGAGCGACGCCGAAGGACGGCCCCTCGGCCGGCATTGCGCTGGCCTGCGCGATGTTCAGCGCCGTGACCGGGGAAAAGGCGCGGCAGGATATTGCCATGACGGGCGAGCTGTCGCTGCGCGGCAAGGCACTTCCCATCGGCGGCGTGAAGGAAAAGCTGCTTGCGGCGTATCGCGCCGGAATGAACACCGTGCTTCTGCCGGAGGAAAACCGGAAGGACCTTGAGAAGCTGCCCGAGAACGTGCGCAGCGCCATGCAGATTCAGACGATTTCGGACGCGTCGGAGGCGATTGCCACGGTCATGCCCGGGCGAAAGACGACGCATGTAAAGGCGGTTATATAAATTGAGAATCGTACGTTCGTGTTTTGTCACGTCATTGGAGCGTCTGGGAAACTTCCCCGGGCGAGGCATGCCGGAGATTGCCATGGCGGGACGCTCCAACGTGGGCAAATCCTCGCTGATCAATTCGCTGTGCATGAATTCGAAGCTCGCGCGCACGTCCTCCGAGCCCGGAAAGACGCGTCTGGTGAACATTTATCGCGTGAACGATGAGTTTATGCTTACCGACCTGCCCGGCTACGGCTTCGCGAAGGCGCCCGCGGCGGAGAAAAAACGCTGGGCAGGCATGATCGAAGGCTATCTGTCGGGCTCGGATTCGCTGAAGCACGTGTTTCTGCTGGTCGATATTCGCCATGAACCGACGGACGACGACGCAATGATGGCGGACTACCTGCGCCATTATCAGCTTCCCTTCAGCGTGATCGCGACCAAAGCGGATAAGCTGAGCAAGGCGGCGCGCGGGCGCGCGATGGCGCCCATCTGCCGAAAGCTGAACGTGCAGCCGTGGCAGATACTGGCCTACTCATCCGAAGACGGCACCGGACGCGAAGCGCTTCTGAAGAAGCTGGATGAGATTCTGAATCCGGTTGTTCCGGTGGAAACGGATTCGTTCGAGATTCCGGAGGGCATCACCTTTGAGGACGGCCCGACGCGCGAGGTAGAGGAATAAGAAGCAAAGACGCACCAAGCGACGGTGCGTCTTTTTGCTGGTCAAACGGGTGGAGGGAAGCCTGAATCCGATTTCTCCGGAGAAAATGGATTCATCTGATCGATCATCAAAGACGCACCATGCGGCGGTGCGTCTTTTGTTGTCAGCAGGGAAGATCAGCGCGCGGTCATGGCGAATTCCACCTCGCCGGAGGTGATTTCGGCGGAATACACCTCGACGGAGATCGTATCGCCGAGACGGAGAACACGGCGGGTATGGCGGCTGACCATCATCAGGCGCTCGTCGTCGAGCGAATAGAAATCGTCCATCAGCTGCGGCGGGATACGTCCCTCCGCCGTGTTCTTCAGCAGCACAATGGCGCCGCGCCTGCTCAGGTGGGTGATGACGCCGGTGAAGGTTTCGCCGATGTGCTGGGACAGGTAGGCGGCGCACATCAGGCGGTCGCCGTCGCGTTCGCACATGGCGGCGCGTTCTTCGCAGTCGCTGGATTCGGCGGCGCGCTCCGCGACTCTTTCCGACCAACGAGCAGAGGATGCTTCGTCCAGCTTGCCTGAAGCCAGCAGCTTCAGCATGCGGTGCGCCAGCAGGTCAGGATAGCGCCGGATGGGGGAGGTGAAGTGGCAGTAGTCGCGGCTCGCCAGACCATAGTGCCCGAGCGGCTTTTCACTGTAGCGCGCGCGGCTCATGGCGCGCAGAAGCGTGCGCGCGACGATAATGCCCTCCGGCCGATCGCGAAAGTCGTTCAGCACATTCTGAAGCTTCTGCGGCGCGGGACGGCTTCCCAGATGCTCGGGATGACCGAGGTCGGCAAGGAAGGTTTCCAGCGCGGAGAGCTTTTCGGAGTCCGGCGATTCATGCACGCGGTAGGGGAAGGGCAGCGAGGCACGCTGGGCATGCGCGGCGACGGTTTCGTTGGCCAGCAGCATGAATTCCTCAATCAGCCTGTGCGCGTCGCCGCGGGTGCGCGCGCGAACGTCGGTGGGCATGCCGTCCGGGGCAAGATCGAACTCGGGCTCTTCCAGATCGAGCTCCAGCGCGCCGCGGGCGACGCGGATGGCGTTCAGTCGCTTGGCCAGCTCGTTCATCTGCCGAAGCGTTTCGTGCAGCTCCTCAGGCACGGAATTCTCCACGCCGGCGAGCATGTCGTTCACGCCGTCATACGTCAGCCTTGCGCAGGAACAAATGACGGCGGGGAAGAGGTCGTAGTCGACGACCTTGCCGTTTTCCAGCGTCATCAGAAGCGAATAGGTAAGGCGATCCTCGTTCGGACGCAGCGAGCAAAGGCCGTTGCTCAGCGCTTCCGGCAGCATGGGAATCGTCATGCCGGGCAGGTAGACGCTGGTGCCGCGCGCACGCGCCGTCAGGTCGAGTGGAGAACCCTCGGCGACGTAGTGGGATACGTCGGCAATGTGCACGCCGAGCACGATGCGCCCATTGCTCATGTCCAGCGAAACGGCGTCGTCGAAATCCTTCGCGTCCGCGCCGTCGATGGTGAAAATCGTCATGCCGCGCAGATCGCGGCGGTTCGCGAGGTCGGCTTCCGCAGGCGAGGAAGAAAAGGCTTCGGCCTCGCGCAGCACGTCGTCGGGAAAGCTCTCTTCTATGGAATACTCCGCCAGGAGCGCCTTCAGCTGCGCGCCGATGTCCTGCGCGCAGCCCATGACCTGCTTCACGCGCACGCGCATGTGCTGGGCGCGGAACGGCCATTTGCTGACCTCGAACACGCACAGGTCGCCCGCCTTTGCGCCCATCAGGTCGCCCTCGATTGCGACGCGGGGCGGCAGGCGGCGATCGGACAGCAGGGCAATCCGCTCCGGCTCGTGTACCTTATGCGGGCGCTTATGCCGCTGGCCGCGGCGCGGTTTGTAGGGCTCGAACGGCTCGATATACACGCTTCCGGTCACGAGCGGATGGGCGCGCTTCACAACGTGAATCAGCGTGCCGCGCGGGCGTTCGCCCTCGGTGGGACGAACGAGAATCAGGTCGCCGTCCAGTGCGATTTCATCGGGCATATCCAGATACAGATCGCTCCCGCCATCCAGCGGGCGGGCAAACACGGGCGCGCCGGGAATGGCGGCGGCGCGGCAGCGGATCAGGTGCATCATGCGGATGGGGGCGAATTTTCGGTTGCCCTTCCCTTTCGTCTCCACGCAATAGCCGTCCTGTATAAGCGACTGAAGCGCGTTCGCAGCATCCTCTGCGGAAAGCTGTGCTTGTCCGGCGATGTCTTCCAGCGTGGCCGGACGCTTCAACGCATTCAAAATTTCGTGAACCTGTTCAATCATGGAAATGGGAAACTCCTTTAATCGTCTTTTCGTTAGTGTGGTATGGGAGGAAAGATCGCATTCGCGGAAAAACCTGTGGCTCAGGTGAAGAACCAAACGTTCATCGAAACCGACCTTGCGGCAAAGAAATCCACAGAAAAAGCGGCATCCAGCGCGTGTGCTGCATGCCGCTTTTCTATGATTGCTTACTTCGTTTCGCCTTCGGCGGGGGTCGCGTCAGCCGGCGTAGCTTCGACGGCGGGCGTGATCACTTCGGGCTCGGTCGCTTCCGCGGGCGTCGCTTCGGCCGGAGTGGCTTCCGCAACCTCGTTCGCCGTGTAGGAAACGGTGATCGTCACGTTGTTGCCGGGCATCGTTTCGGGGATGTCCGCGCTCCAAGTAACGGTGTAACCTTCAACCTCAGGAATCTCAAGGCCGGCCTTGATGGTCTCGGCATCGATGGCGTCCTGATAGGTGTATTCGTGCTCGTAGATCGCCTTCGCGCTGTCGTCCACGCTCTCATCCTCGGAGGGAATAGGCTGCAGGTTGATGGTCAGGTTGTACTTGCCGATCTCATACACGACATGTGTTTCGATGGTCTTGCGTCCCATCTTCTCCGGCAGCGCAGGATCCCAGTGGCCGACGTAGCCTTCCTTGGCGGGCGTCGGATAGGAAGCCTCGTTGATCTCAGCGTTGTAGCTAAGAGCTACGCGCTTTTCATCAACGTCTTTGATGCTCTCGTTCAGCTGCTCGTAGGTGACGGTGGGCTCTTCCTGCGTCAGACCATACTGATAGGCGAACTGAGCGTACTGAACCTGCGCCTCAAGCTTGGGGAAGTACTCGTTGCCGTCTTCGTCGTAGAAGAGGATCTGATAGGTGCGGGCGTTCAGCCAGGTAGCGAGGATTGCGATGACAACGAAGACCGCTGCGGTGATTTTCGTGATGGTGAGCAGCTTGCCTTCGGCGCTCTTGGACTTGTTTTTCCCAAGGAAGGTATCAGCGGCTCCGCTGATGGCGCCGAGTCCCTGCTTATTGCCTTCCTGCATCAGAACCGCGACAATCAGCACAAGGGAAACGAGAATCAGGACAATACTGATGATGACAGACATTGAGAACTCCTCCTCGAATTTGCGTTGCACGAATGAACCGTGCGGGCAAGGCACAAAACACAATGTATTATATCATGACTTTGGCCCCATGGCAACTGTTTTTACGAAGAAATTTGAAAAAATAACGCATCAAATTGCGAAAAATAGTCGGGCCCGCCGCTTTACAAAGTCCGCGGGATGCGATAGAATAGTATTGATCGAAAATCAGTACGGAGGAGCACATCATATGACCGAAAAAATGATTCTGTCCGGTTTTGACTACGCGAAGGACGTATATGCCGAAAAGGGCATTGACGTGGAAAAGGCGATGGAGAAGACGGCGCAGTTCACCATCTCCATGCACTGCTGGCAGGGCGACGACGTTGTGGGCTGCGAGGGCGAAGGCGGCGGCGCGTCCGGCGGCATTCAGACCACCGGCAACTATCCGGGCCGTGCGCGCAACGGCGAAGAGCTGCGCAAGGATTTCCTGAAGGCCATTTCGATGATTCCCGGAAAGAAAAAGCTGAACCTGCACGCCAGCTACGCCGAGCTGCACGGCAAGAAGATCGACCGCGACGCGTACACCGCCGAGCAGTTCTCCGACTGGATGGACTTCGCCCGCGAAAACAAGCTGGCGCTGGACTTCAATCCTACTTATTTCTCTCATCCCTACGCGGCGGACGGCTTCACGCTGGCGTCCACCAACGAAACCCACAGAAAGTTCTGGATTGAGCACGGCAAGCGCTGCCGCGAAATCGGCGAAGCGTTCGGCAAGGCGCAGGGTCAGCCCTGCGTGATCAACCACTGGATGCCCGACGGCTACAAGGACACGCCCGCCGATACCAACGGCCCGCGCGCCCGCATGGTCGCCGCGCTGGACGAAATCTTCACGGCTACGAAGAACATCTCCGAAGCGCACGTGCTGGACGGCGTGGAGAGCAAGCTGTTCGGAATCGGTGTGGAGAGCTACACCGTCGGCTCCAACGAGCTGATGATGGGCTACGCGCTCACCCGCAACAAGATGCTCACGCTGGACACCGGCCACTTCCATCCCACCGAGCAGGTTTCCGATAAGATCAGCGCCGTGCTGCAGTTCCTGCCGAAGATTCTGTTGCACATCTCCCGCCCCGTGCGCTGGGACAGCGACCACGTGGTCGTCTGGGATACCGAAACCGCCCGTATCTTTAATGAGATCGTGGCCAACCATTATGAAGACCGCGTGTTCTGCGCGCTGGACTACTTCGACGCGTCCATCAACCGCGTGGCGGCATGGGTCATCGGCGTGCGCAACGCCCAGAAGGCCATTTTGCAGGCCTACCTCACGCCCAACGACGAGCTGCGCAGGCTCGAGGCGAACTTCGACTATACCGGCCGTCTGGCGGGTCAGGAGGAAGCCAAGAGCCGTCCGTTCGCGCCGGTGTGGGATATGTACTGCCTGAAGCAGGGCGTGCCGGTTGGCGAGGCATGGCTGGAGGAGGTTCGCAAATACGAAAGGGAAGTTCTTGTAAAGCGCGGCTGATCGCGCGGGCGGGCTTTCATAAACGCATGGAAAGTGTCCGAGGGGCGCAAACGCTCCCTGGACGCTTTCTTTCCATACGGGCACGACTTGAGGCGGAGAAGTATTAATAATATATATCATCGTTTACGAAATGCGCACACATATTGCGCGGATATTGCATTTAAATCCAATTTTGCGGAAAAACTTGAAACCGTGGGGGAAATGCAATAGAATAAGGTATACGGTATGGATTGAACAGGCTTCTGCCTTGAGGAGGAATACGGATGCAAAAGCGAGTGGGAATCCGCGCGTTTGCACTGGTGCTGATGATGCTTTTCATCGCCGGCTCGGCGTTGGCTGAGAACGGGGCCATCCGCACGTATCTTACGTTCCGCATCACCACGCGCACGCAGAGCGCGGTCGTGAATGTGGGAGAGGATCTGCAAATTGAGGTAGGCGTGAACGGCGTGGAGCCGACCTCATGGCAGTGGTATTTCAAGGGAGAGCCGATCGAGCAGAACGGCGACCAGCGGATTTACAACCTGCTGAACGCGACCGAGGAGGACGCCGGCCTGTACTGCCTGAAGGCGTATAAGGACGATACGCTGGTCGTGTCGGTGGATGTGAACGTGCGCGTGATTGAGCCGGTGATCATGCCCGCGTCGGGCGACGGCTCGATGCCCGTCGCGTATGCGTTCGCGGCGCTGGCGATGGGAATGGCCGCGCTGGTAGTTCTGGGCTATAAGCGCCGCCACGCGTGAGCGTGTTTGAAAGGAAAACAAGTGGGTGATCCGCGAAGCGGCGGGTCACCTTTTTTGACGGGAGGATAGGACATTGGCAAAGCCCTTTGAGTTTGAGCTTCTGCATGTGTGCAGGCAGACCGGCGCGCGCCGCGGCCGTCTGCACACGCCGCACGGCGTGATCGAAACGCCGGTTTACATGCCTGTGGGCACGCAGGCGTCGGTAAAGACTGTGTCTCCGGAGGAACTGAAGGATCTGAACGCGCAGATTATTCTGTCCAACACGTACCATCTGCATCTGCGTCCCGGCGAGCAGCTGGTGGCGGACGCGGGCGGGCCATGAACTGGGATCGCCCGATCCTGACCGACAGCGGCGGATTTCAGGTGTTTTCGCTCGCGTCGCTTCGCAAGCTGACGGAGGAGGGCGTTACCTTCCGCTCTCATCTGGACGGCAGCAGGCACTTCTTCTCGCCGGAGGTTTCCATCGGCATTCAGGAGAAGTTGGGCAGCGACATCATGATGCAGTTTGACGAGTGCTCGCCGTATCCCTGCGATTACGACCGCGCGCAGAAGGCCATGAAGCGCACGATTCGCTGGCTGCACCGCTGCATGGACGCGAAAACCCGCGACGATCAGGCACTGTTCGGCATTGTTCAGGGCGCGTTCTACAAAGACCTGCGCATCGAGTGCGCGAAGGAAATGGCCAAGCTCGATCTGCCGGGCTTCGGCATCGGCGGCCTTTCCGTGGGCGAGCCCAAGGAAATCATGTACGAGATGCTGGAGGCGATCAACCCGGTCATGCCGCAGGAGAAGCCGCGCTATCTGATGGGCGTCGGCTCGCCGGACTGCCTGATCGAGGGCGTTCTGCGCGGCGTGGATATGTTCGACTGCGTGCTCGCGACGCGCGTGGCGCGCAACGGCACGGTATTCACGCGCAATGGCCGTCTCGTCATCCGCAATGCGAAGTACGCGCACGACTTTGCGCCGCTGGACGAAACCTGCGATTGCTACGCCTGCCGAAATTTCTCCCGCGCCTACATTCGCCATCTGCTGAAGGCGGAGGAAATCTTCGGCCTGCGGCTGTGCTCGATTCACAACCTGCGCTTCCTCACGAGGATGATGGAGGAGATTCGCACGGCGATCGAGCAGGACGCGCTGCGCGACTGGGCGGACGACTTCTATGCCACGCACGGCCGCGGCGGCTGGTGATTTTTGCGAAACTTTACGCAGTCGGCATGATTCATCGTTGTTTTAAGACGGCAATCATGTTATAATGAGGAACGAAGAATTCAAATCAAAGGAGATCCGATACGATGAACACTCTGCTCTTCAACCTGCTCGAGGGTAGCGGCACCACCGCTCAGGGAGGCGCCTCCAGCCTGATTTCCATGCTTGTCATGATCGTGCTGATGGTCGTCATTTTCTACTTCTTCCTCATTCGTCCCCAGAAGAAGAAGGACAAGGCTGTGAAGGACATGCTCGACAACCTGAAGGTTGGCGACCGCATCTGCACCATCGGCGGCATCTACGGCACCGTGACCGGCCTTCGCGATGATCAGGTGATCATTGCCGTCGGCACCCAGAAGACCACGATGCACATGGCGCGCTGGGCTGTGAAGTCCGTTGAGGATGCGCCGCTGGAGAGCGATAAGGAGCCCGAGGTGTAATTCGATTTCTTACAGCGTCCGGATGGGGATTCGTCCCTCGTCCGGGCGCTTTTTGTATGCGCGCATTAAGGCACCACCGCACAATTTGGCGGCGCGTCGGGCGAAGTCTTTTCCGCCATCTGCGGCATGCAAATTTTTCGATTTACCTCCAGTAAACCTTCGGAATTTGCATTTGCATCTGACGAAAAATCCATTCGCCGGCCGACCATCTCATTTGTGCGGCGTTGCCTTAAAAAACGGCGGGCAGGAGAATTCCTGTCCGCCGAGTGGGTTATGAGATTGTATCAGGCCTCTTCGGGAGCGGGGGCCTGCGGCTTCGGGGCGTCGGGATGGAAACGCAGCGCTTCGGCGCGTTCGGGATCGTAGGGACGATCCTCCATGAAGGCCTCGAATTCTTCGCGGTTGATGTGCTCCTTTTCCATCAGTACGCCGACGATCGCGTCCAGCTTGGCGCGGTTCTCGGTCAGGATGGAGGTGGCGCGCTGTTCGCCTTCATCGAGCAGCTTGTGTACCTGCTGATCGACCTGACGGTTCATTTCCTCGCTCAGTCCGGCGCTGGTCTGCTGGAAGTTCTTTCCAAGGAAGATTTCATGGTCGCCGGAGAGGAAGATCGGGCCGAGGTCGCTCATGCCGTACTCGGTGACCATCGCGCGGGCGGTGTTTGTGGCCTGCTTGATGTCACCGGTGGAGCCGGTCGTAACGTCGCCGAACACGAGCTTCTCCGCGCACAGACCGCCCATGGCGGAGGCGATGCGGGCGCGCAGACGGGCGCTGGTGATATAGCGCGTGCTCTCGTCGGGCATATACTTGGTGTAGCCGCCCGCCATGCCGCGCGGGATGGTGGTGATTTCCTGCACGCGCTCGCACTCGGGAATGACATAGGCGACGATCGCGTGTCCGGCTTCGTGGTAGGCCACGAGCTTCTTGTCGTTCGGGGGAATCACGTGGGACTTCTTCTGAAGACCCATCGACACGCGGTTGATGGACTCCTCGATGGTGTCCATCGTGATTTCGGTCTGGTTGGTGCGGGCGGTCAGAAGCGCGGCCTCGTTCATCACGTTGGCCAGATCCGCGCCGGTGAAATACGGCGTGATCACGGCGATCAGATGAAGGTCCACGTTCTTCGCCAGCGGCTTGCCGCGCGAATGCACCTTCAGAATTTCCTCGCGACCCTTTACATCCGGGTAGTTCACGAGCACCTGCCGGTCGAAGCGGCCGGGGCGGAGCAGCGCGGGGTCGAGGATGTCGCTGCGGTTGGTGGCGGCCATCACGATGACACCCGCGTTCGGAGTGAAGCCGTCCATCTCGACGAGCAGCTGGTTGAGCGTCTGCTCGCGCTCATCGTGGCTTCCGCCGAGACCGGTGCCTCTCTGGCGGCCGATCGCGTCGATTTCGTCGATAAAGATGATCGAGGGCGCGTTGCGCTTGGCCTGATCGAACAGGTCGCGCACGCGGGAAGCGCCGACGCCGACGTACATTTCCATGAATTCGGAGCCGGAAATCGTGAAGAACGGCACGCCCGCTTCGCCGGCCACGGCCTTGGCGAGCAGCGTCTTGCCCGTGCCGGGCGGGCCGATCAGCAGAACGCCCTTCGGGATGCGCGCGCCGACCTTGGTGTACTTCTCCGGCGCTTTCAGGAAGTCGACGACCTCCTTGAGCTCTTCCTTTTCCTCATCCGCGCCCGCCACGTCGCCGTAGCGAACGACGTTCTTGCTGGGGTCGGTGAGCTTCGTGCGGCCATGAATGAACGAAGCGGCGCCCTTGTTGGGGCCTGCGGACTGCGCGCGCATGATGAACAGCATCATCAGTGCGAACATCACCACCATGACGATGATCGGAATCAGCTCCACCCACCAGCCGACGGTTTCAGGGTTCTGCGCGGCGAAGGTGAAGGTGTATTCGGTGGGGCTGACGGTTTCGCCGAGCACCTTTTCGTATATGCTCTTCACGTCGTCATAGAAGCGCTCCTGGCTGGGCAGCGTGCAGCGGAAATCGTAGTCCGAGGTGGAAAGGGCGGTTTTGGAACCGTTGCGGGCGCCGACCAGCTCGTTCTCCACGATGATAACGCTCTGGATGGTGTGCGTCTCGTTGCCGCCGGAAAGGCCGCGGTCAACCTTCAGGTCGCTCTCCACCCAGTCGAGCAGTTCGTTGTAGGTAAGGCGAATGGGATCGCTTTTTTTCGCGGGCGATCCGAGCATGTGAATCACCAGAAAAATTCCGGCGAGGATGATCGCGTAGATCACTACACTTTTCAGAATTCCGCGTCTTTTTTCTTCCAAATCAGGGTTTCCTCACTTTCCGTGAAATCGTGCGTTTGACAACTGTTAGACATTCTCTGCTATTATATCATTAAAATCGGAGCTTTTCAAACGCAGCTTGGCGCAAACTCATGCCCGCAGCATGAATTCTCTGTTAATCAGCCGTTTTTTCGTATTTTTCCGGCTTTAAAACGCCGATGTCGGGGAAATTGCGGTACATCTGGTCGAAATCCAGACCGTAGCCCACGACGAACTCGTCCGGAATGGTGAAGCCGACGTAATCGGCCGCCACCTCGCTCACGCGGCGATCCGGCTTGTCCAGAAGCGAGCAGACGCGCAGGGACTTCACGCCCTTTTTGAGCATGTCGGCCCTGATGTAAGCGATGGTGCGGCCGCTGTCAATGATGTCCTCCACGAGGATTACGTGACGGCCGAAAATCTTCTCGTCCAGATCGCTCTTGATCTTGACCTCGCCCGACGAAACCGTCGCGCTGCCGTAGCTGGAGGCGGTCATGAACTCAAGCTGTACGGGCAGGTCGATGGCTCGGATCAGATCGGCGAAAAAGACGACGGAGCCCTTGAGAATGCACACGAGCAGCGGGGTCTCGCCGCGGTAATCCTCGGTGATCTGCCGACCCAGTTCCTTCACGCGTCTGGCAATCTCCGCACGATCCAGGAGAATGTCTCTCATGTCTTCACGCATTGTTGTTTCCTCCGTTTTCTTAATAAATCGTGATCGTAAGCCGCTTTGCGGCGCGATTTTCAAACACACGCGCGCGCTCCGAAATGCCCGCGCCCGCCGCCCAGAGAATTTCCTGCCCTCTGGCGACGACGGGCATGCGGTCGCGCAGCGGATAGGGGAACTTGCGATCGGTCAGGTAGTCGGACAGGGACTTGCTGCGCCCTTTCATGCCGAGGGGCGCGATGAAGTCGCCCGTCCGCCGGGTGCGCAGCACGGCGTTCTTCAGCGCTTCCGCGTCCAGCGCCTGTGTAAACCCGCCGTCTCGAACCGGCGCCGGCGGGGCGTTTTCGACGGTCAGAAGGCACACGCCCGCAAGCACGGCCTCGCCCGCATCCGGCACGGGCACGTCCGGCGGCGGGGAGAACGCGCGGCTCAGGTAGAGGTCATCGTCCGTCCGGTACGCCGTCAGCCCGCTCGGCAACTGAAGGCTGCCGTCGCCCGCGCAGACGCGCTCGACGGTGTCAAAATCCGCTTCGCCCAGCGCGCGTTTTACCAGACGGCGCTTGAGAGCCGGGGAAAGCGCGGAAAAATTCTTCAGAATGCGAACGCCGGCGTATTCGCGCGCGCGTTCCCGCCATACTGTTTCCGCGATTTCGCCGATGAATGCATCCTCGTCGGCGGAAATCGCTGCAAATCGGGCGAGCGCGTCCGCCGCGCCGGGATAAAAATCGCGGATGCGCGGAAGAATTTCATTGCGCAGCGCGTTTCGCGGCGTGTCGGAAACGCGGTTGGTTTCGTCCTCGCGCCACGGCTGGCCGATTTCGTTCAGATACTCGATCAGCTCGGCGTGCGTGAATGGCAAAAGCGGACGCAGGAATGTTCCGTCGTCCGCGCGCATGCCCGACGCGCCCGTGAGACCGCCGCCGCGCAGAAGATGCATCAGCACGGTTTCAGCCTGATCGTCCTTGTGGTGCGCCAGCGCGATTCGGGTTGCGCCCGCGTCGGCCGCGGCTTTCTTTAGAAACGCGCGGCGCAGGCGGCGGGCGCAGGTTTCCAGCCCTTCGCCCGCGCGGGCGGCTTCCATGGGAACGGATGCCTGCCCGATGGCAAGCGGCACATTCAGCGAAGCGCACAGCGCGCGCACGAAATCGCGGTCGTCCAGCGAGGCCTGTCCGCGAATGCCATGCTCGAAATGCGCGGCGTGAAGGCGCAGCAGGCCTTCGTTTCGCAGGGAGACGAGCAGGCGAAGAAGCGCCACCGAATCGGCGCCGCCGGAGACGGCGCACAGCACGCTCGCGCCCGTCAGGCGTGGCCTGAGAGTGCCGAGGATTCGCGCCTCCTGCGTCACGGAACCATCTCCTTCCGCTTTGTCCGCGAACATTCGTCTTCTTATTATACCACATGCCGCCCGCAAGGCAACGGCCGGGGCTTGAATCATATGTGAAATTTACGGTACCACAGCATGATTCGGCGGCGCTGCCTTACAAAAAAAGCCTTTGGAAAAAGCCGTTTTCCGCGCTTTGCCCGCCGCGAACTGCCAGCATACCGCGCCGCCGTGCCGAGGCAGAATAGCCCGTGGACGAGGCGAAAAGGAGGGCGATCGGCATGGGAGGAATTCGAAGGGGCCTTTGTCGGACGGTGTTTGCCGCGGCGCTTTTGCTGGCGCTGAGCGGCGCGGCGAACGCCGAACGGCTGATTCCCGGCGGGCAGCTGGTAGGCGTGGCGGTCAGGAGCGACGGTCTGGTGTACGTGGGGGCGACGGATCTGAAGAAGCTGCCCAGCCCGGCGCGGCTGGCGGGGCTGAAGAGCGGCGACATCATTCGCACCGTGGACGGGCAGACGGTGTCGGACACGCAGTCGCTGGGCGAGCGGCTGGCGGCGGGCAAGGCGGTAAAGCTTGGCGTTCGGCGCGGGGAACGCGAGCTGACGTTTGACGTGCAGCCGCAGAAGGACGAGCGCGACGGCGTGTACCGCATCGGCGCGTGGGTGCGCGAGGGCGCGGCGGGCATCGGCACGCTGACGTATGTCGACCCGGAAACGGGCGTGTACGGCGCGCTCGGGCATCCGATTAACGATTCCGATTCGGGCGTGTCCATCCCGGTGCGCGAGGGCGTGCTGTATGAGGGCGAGCTGACGGGCGTTGTGCGCGGGCGGCGCGGCGTTCCCGGCGCGCTGGAAGGCGAAATCGTCGAGCAGGCGCCGCTGGGAACCATTGAGTGGAACGACGACACGGGCATCGGCGGCGTGTTCGTCCGCGCGGCGGCGGGCAGCGCGCTGTTCCCGGACGGCATTGAGACGGAATCGGCCAATCGCGTAAAGACGGGGCGCGGGCAGGTGATCGCGACGGTGGACGAAAACGGCCCGAAGCTGTACGACATCGATATTCTGCGCGTGGACGCGAACGCCGATACGCGGACGTTTCAGATTCGCGTGACGGACGAAGCGCTTCTGAAGATCACCGGCGGTATCGTGCAGGGCATGAGCGGCAGTCCCGTGATTCAGAACGGCAAGCTGATTGGCGCGGTAACGCACGTGCTGGTGGACGATCCCACAAGGGGCTTTGCCGTGGGCATTGAGCGGATGCTGGAAACGGCGAAGGCCGAAGCAGCATAAAAAAGAAACGGGAGGGGGCCGGCGGCCTCCTCCCGAATGGCTTATCTGTCGTGGTTCCACAGGCCGTACTGCGCTTCGTTCTGAAGCGCAGACAGCATCAGCTCGCGGGCGTTGGGAATGGTTTTGCAGATGTGGTCGAGCAGCTCCTTCATCGTTTCCCGGCGGGTGAAGCCGTTCGCCGGACAGGGAGACTTGACCACGGGCAGCTTGAGCTCCGCCGCCATGTGGATGATGTGCTTCTCCGGAAGGTAGGCCATGGGGCGAATCTGCGTGATGCCGCTGCGGGACAGGAAGGTTTTGGGATGGAAGGTGTGAATGCGGCCCTCGTACAGCATGGAAAGCAGAAGCGTTTCCAGCGCGTCGTCGCGGTGATGTCCCAGCGCCAGCTTGTTCGCGCCCATTTCCTTGCACAGGTCGATCAGCGCGCCGCGGCGCATCTTGGCGCACAGCGAGCAGGGATTCTGCTCCTTTCGTTCCTCAAAGACGATCTGCGCGATCTGCGTATGCTTGACGACATAGGGAACCTCAAGCTGGTCGCACAGCGCCTGAACGGGCGCAAGGTCGAAGGGCTCGCGGCCCATGTGCAGCGTGGCGGCGACGAGGTTGTATTTGTTGGGGCAGAAGCGGCGATACAGCGCCATGGCGTACAGAAGCAGCAGGCTGTCCTTTCCGCCGGACACGCCGACGCATACTGTGTCGCCGGCCTGAATGAGGCCGAAATCCTTGTCGCAGCGGCGAATGCAGCCGAGAACCTCTTTCATGGGAGAATCTTCCTTTTCATATCAGATTTTGATAATCGCGGTGGCCAGAAGAAACAGAATCAGCAGCGAGCAGGTGTCCACGATCGTGGTGATCAGCGGCGCGGCCATCAGCGCGGGGTCGAGCTTCAGTTTTTTGGCCAGCATGGGCAGCGTGCAGCCGATGGACTTGGAGATGACCACCGTGCCGATCATCGCCAGCGAAACAGTGAGCGCCACGGAGAATGGCCGCCGGAACAGGAACAACTGCATCGCCATCGCCATGGCCGCCAGCACCACGCTGACGAGGATGGATACGCGGCATTCCTTCCACAGAATCTTCAGCGTGTCGGCGGGGGAGATTTCGCCCACGGCGAGACCGCGGATGACCAGCGTGGAGGACTGCGAGCCGCAGTTGCCGCCGGTGCCCATCAGCATCGGGATGCAGGCGGTGAGCATCACGCCGATTTCCGCCATGTTCGTGAGCGTGTCCTCAAAGTGCTGAATGATCAGTCCGGTGAAGATGCCGCTGATCATCAGGAACAGAAGCCACGGCAGGCGGTTCTTCGCCAGCGTGAACACATTCGTCTTCATGTATTCGTTTTCGGACGGCAGAAGGGCGGCCATCTTTTCGATGTCCTCGGTGGCCTCGTCCTGAATGACGTCCATGATGTCGTCGGCGGTGATGATGCCGACCATGCGGCCTTCCTTGTCGACGACGGGCACGCTCGTAAGGTCGTATTTGCGAACGACCTCCGCCACGGCTTCCTGATCGTCCAGCGTGCCGACGCATACGAAGCTCGGATCCATTAGCCGCTCAATCGGCGTGTCCGGCTCGGCGAGAATCAGCTTGCGCAGGGGCAGGATGCCGATCAGCTTGCGCTGCGCGTCGAGCACGTACAGCGTGTAGATGGTTTCCTTATCGATGCCGGTGCGCTTGAGCTCCTTCATCGCGTCGCGGGCGGTGATGCCCTCGTGGAACTCGCAGTACTCCGTGGTCATGATGGAACCGGCGCTGTTGTCCGGGTAGCTGAGAATTCGGTTGATGACCTTGCGCTGATCCTCGCTCACGTTCGCCAGCACGCGCCGCACAAGTCCCGCGGGCATTTCCTCAAGGAAATCGACCGCGTCGTCGACGAACATGTCGTCCACCAGCGCGCCCACTTCCCTGTCGCCGATGGATTCAATCAGCTTTTTGCGCTGCTCGTCGTCCATATAGGCAAACACGTCGGCGGAAATGTCCTTGGGCAGAAGCCGGTACAGGCGCAGCATCTTGTCCGTTTCCAGCGTGGTCATGTATTCGGCGATGTCTACGACGTTCAGCATCATCAGCGCGCCGCGCAGCTCGCTGTTTTTTCCGGCGGCCAGAAGCGAATCCAGCGTGGCTTTGTTCTTTTCCCAGTTCACGTCAGGCTACCCCCTTCAGCATTACGGATGCGATTTCAAACAGAAGAATCAGCGAGCACGTGTCCACGATGGTGGTAATCAGCGGCGTGGCGGTCAGCGCGGGGTCGAGCTTCAGCGCCTTCGCGCCCAGCGGCAGCAGGCAGCCGATGCACTTGGAAAGCACCACGGTCGCCAGCATGGCGACGGACACGGTGAACGCCACCAGCCACGTGCGGCCGAACACCAGAACCTGAAGCAGGTAATTGACGACGGAAAGCACCGCGCCCACCAGCAGCGACACGCGGAATTCCTTCAGAAGCACGCGCGGCGTGTCGGACGGCTGCATTTCACCCACGGCCAGCGCGCGGATGACCAGCGTGGAGGTCTGCTGGCCGCAGTTGCCGCCGGAGTCCATCAGCATGGGGATGCAGGCGGTCAGCGCCACGCCCAGCGCGGGCACGCTCAGGAGCAGGCCCTCATAGTGGGTGATGATCAGTCCGGTGAGGATGGAGCCAAACAGCATCAGCGCCAGCCACGGCAGTCGGTTTCCGGCCAGCTGCCACACGCTGGTTTTCATGTAGGTATCCTCCGAAGGCGTCAGCGCGTTCATGATCTCGATGTCCTCGGTGGTTTCCTCCTGAATGACGTCCATGATGTCGTCGACTGTGACGATGCCTACCAGACGCTCGGATTTATCGACCACGGGCAGGGAGAGAAGGTCGTATTTGCGCACCAGCTCGGCGGCCTTTTCGCGGTCGTCGTGGGTCTGAACGGACACGAAATTCACGTCCATCAGGTCATCTACCCGCGTTTCGTCGTCCGCGGTGATCAGCTTGCGAAGCGGAAGCGTGCCGCGCAGCACGCCGTTTGCGTCCACGATGTACAGCGTGTTGATGGTTTCCTTGTCCACGCCGTTGGCGCGAATGTCGTCCATGGCCTCGGCAACCGTCGTTCCCAGCGGAAGGCGGCAGTATTCGATTGTCATGATGGAACCGGCGCTGCCGTCCGGATAGCTGAGAAACCGGTTGATGATGTGGCGCTGCTCCTCATTTACGTTGGAAAGCACGCGCCGCACCAACTCCGCCGGCATTTCCTCGAGGAAGTCCACCGCGTCGTCCACGAACATGTTTTCCACCAGATGACCGGCTTCTTTGTCGCCGATGGAGGAAACGAGCTTTTCGCGCTGCTCGTCGTCCATATAGCTGAACACGTCCGCGGAGCAGTCTCCGGGCAGAATGCGGAAAACCCGCAGCAGGTTCTCTGTTTCAAGGCTGGAAAGATACTGGGCGATGTCTACGGGGTTGAGCATCAGAAGCGCGCCGCGCATTTCGCTCATGCGGCCGGAGGCCAGAAGGGCGTTCAGCCGCTGGAAAATGATCTGCTGATCCAAGGGAATTCACCGCCTTTCATTCGATAAGCACAACACAAAAACCGACACAAATGCGCAAGGCAAAGTGTCGCCGTGACGGTGTCAATGCATACTTCATGAAGGCGTACCGGGAAAATCAGTACAGGCTGCGGAAAACCGCGGCTGCACACGATCGAGGCACGCCGTCACCGGACATACATCTTCCGCCGTCTTCCATGGCCTGTCACCTCCCATTTAGAATGGTTATGCGCTGAAAAAATAACCATAATAAGCATACGCGTCAGGTAGGCTTTCGTCAAGCACATATCTTTAGTGATTCTATTTCGCGGATATGAAGATTCTGTGCGCACGCGCCGGTTCTGAAATTTTACAGCAAGGCACCGCGCTGGTGGTGGCTTTCGCACAGCACAGGGACTATAATGATGAAAAACAGACATCTGATTGGATGAAATGAAAGAAGAATCAGAATGAACGGCAAGAAGAACACGATTTATGACATCGCCGCGGAGGCGGGCGTATCGATTGCGACGGTCTCCCGCGTGCTGCGCGGCGAAAACACGGTAACGGAGAAAACGAAGAAGCGCGTGCAGGACGTGATTCTGCGCCTGAACTATCAGCCCAGCGCCATCGCGCGCGGGCTTACACAGCGCCATTCAAAGACGCTGGGCATCGCGCTGCCGAGACTGGATAACCCGCATTATTCTCTCTTTTATAAGGGCGCGTATGACGAGGCGCTCAAGGCCGGGTATACGCTTCTGGTATTTTCGTGGGAGAAGATGAAGGACGCGAACTGGGATCCCGCCGGCATGCTGGTGGAACGGCGGCTGGACGGCGTGGCGATCTACACGGACTACGCAAGCGGCGAGGACGCGTCCAACGAGCTGAACGCTCTGCGCGCGATCCGGCAGTATATGCCGGTGGTGCTGATCGGCCACAACCTGCCCACGAAGGAGTATCCCTCCGTGACGATCGATTTGAAGGAATGCGTGAGCCTGATGGTGGAGCATCTGGCATCGCTGGGTCACGAGCGGATTGCGCTTCTGGGCGGCCTGTGCGACATGCAGACCGAGGGCACGCGCGACGCGGGCTATTGCGAAGCGCTGAAGCGGGCGAAGCTGCCGTTCGTGAGCGACTACCGCGTGTACGGCGACTGTACGCCGGAGGGTGGGCAGACGGCGCTGGACGAGCTGCTGGAAAGGCTGATTCCGTCCCAGTGGCCGACCGCCGTCATAGCCGCCAACGACCTTACGGCCATGGGCGCGATCTGCGCCGCGGAAGCGCACGGCCTGCGCGTGCCGGAAGATATGGCTATCGTCGGCTGCGACAACCTGTTCTTCGGCGCGTATATGCACCCGTCGCTTACGTCCATCGATACGCACCAGACCTATATCGGCCGCCGCGCGGTGCAGATGCTGCTGGACGAATCATTGCAGACGGAGGAGCACGTGCCCTGCCAGCTGATCCTGCGGGAGAGCAGCGGCGGCCGGCGCGGTGCGACCCGATGACAGAATTCGACTTTTCAGCCATTTAACAAATAAATGTGTTGACATTTCGTCCGTTCGGGTGTATACTATCTCACGTCGTAAAGGGAAACCGAACGGACGCTACAAGCACCTTTAGCTCAGTTGGTAGAGCACCTGACTCTTAATCAGGGTGTCCAGGGTTCGAGCCCCTGAAGGTGTACCACACTTTCCTTATAAGAACACCTGCTGTCCTGAAAATGGTCGGTCGGGTGTTTTTATTGACCATTTACTTCGATATCAAATGATACAAAAGGCATCTGATCTGGCTTTTCACCGATCAGGTGCCTTTTGTATTCTCTAATTCTTAATAACGAATACAGTTAGAATCTAACAATAACGAGCGAAGAAAACGTCATTTTGCTATCATACCTGTAAAGGGGTATGGCTATGATAAGGATTCACCTGTCCGCCCTTCTTGGCAAAAAGCGGTGGACGCAAGCAAAACTGGCGCAAGTGACTGGGATTCGGCCCTCAACAATCAGCGAAATGTACCGCGAGATCAGCACAAGAGTTACGCTGGAACATTTTGATCTGATCTGCGAAGCGCTGGATTGCACGCTGGATGAGCTCATTACATATGAGCCCGACAAGATACCGAAGATTGAGCGAAACAGCAAGGGCAATCCGATCAGACCAGTCAAGTTCTGAACGACGGCCCGAACGCTACACGGCGTTCGGGTCACATTCTTTTTTGGCAGCAGCGTGAACGCAGTACCGAATGTAATCCAGCGCGGCTTTCGGATGACCTGCCAGCATCGTGTAAAGCGTCACCACGGCCACCTTGGAAGCATCATTACCGTAACTGTTGTCGATGGTCAAATCCTCGTTTTTGAAGCGAAGGGTACATCCATTCTGCCGGCATCTGTCTATCAGCAGCGTGATGTCCAGAGGATTGTCAAATTCGAAAATTGAGCCGATGGTGAGAAAACCGTTTTTCTCAATGTTCAGATTGTCGACCTTCATTCCTCTACCTCCTCCAAGACCAGTAGATCGCCGACTTCACAATTCAACGCATCGCAGACCGCAGCGATGGACTTGGCGTCGTACCTGGTTGCAGTATTGTTGTACATGGCGGATATGGAATTGCGCTGCAGCCCGGTCTTCTCGGCCAGTTCAGAGATCCTCATGTTATCGTGTATGCCCATGAGTTGACGAAGCCGACATCTGACTACTCTATTGCCGGTATAATCAACGGCCATTAAATCACCTCCCACCATTCATCTTACGCATTTCTGCGCAAGATGTCAAGCAAAATTTACAAGAAGTCGGAAATCATGCTTGACATTATGCTTGTTTTGTGATACATTATAATCAAGAAGTTGAGCAAAACACTTCACAAGTCAATCAAGGAGGTCACACAAAATGATGATGAACGAGTTCATCGAACGCACCGGCATCGAGCCGACGGCAGAGGAGTACAACGAGATTGAGGAAGCCTACTACAAGTTCGACGGCGATAAGGATGCCTTCTGCAGGGACTTCGTAAAGAAGAACCGGATGCTGGAGGTTCAGCGCGAGATTATCGCCGCGGTTCGTGAGAAGGTTGAGCAGCTCCGCAAGGATCAGATCGCCACCGACAAGGAATTGCATGCTGCCCGAACCAAGATTGCCCGCCTGGAAGCCGAGCTCGAACGGGAGCAGGAGTGGAAGCCCTGGACGAACAAGGACGCCGTCAAGGACGAAGACTACAATCACCTCGCCACCGTGGGCCGGGAGATGACCGACGATGAAGCGAAGGACTGGATCGCCAGCGAGTGGGGCTTCGACAGGTCGAAGATTCGCATCTGCCGTAAGATGAAGACCTTCGAGAGGAACCGCCACTCCCAGCTCCGGCAGGTCGGTGAGGTTGACCGCGCTCCCTACTACGACGCCACGGACTGGTACTACGTCTTCTTCCGGGTGTGCGGGATGGAATACGAGGCCTACAACGGCAGCCTGACGCAGCTGTAACCAAGCGACGCCGAGGGGCGGCGGCGAAACCGCCCCAGAAGGAGTACAGAATGAAGAACTTCAAGATCAATCAGGTCAACCCCGAAATCAAGAACGGATGGACGGTTCAGGCCGACACGAAGCGGTTCGGTGAGAATCAGATTATGTTCGAGGGCAGCTACGAGGAATGCTGGGAGTACATCGAGCGCATGGCCTACACTGACCGCGACCACGTAACCGTGATCGTCTCGGGCAAGCGCAACGGCATCGAGGCCCAGCGGCTCACCGTTCGCAAGTACAACGACGGATTCACCCACTACCCCCAGTTCGAGTTCCCAAACTTCATTCTCCCCACCGACATCGAAAAGCTGAATCAGTTCATCGCCTGATCGACCACCCGCCCCGGAGGTAACGAGGGCAGAAAGGAGTCCCACCATGACCGAAACGAAAGCCAGGATCATCGAAGAGAACGGCATCTACACCTATCTGGACAAGGAAGGTAACGAGCTCCACGACGGCGACACAATCATGTGGGCCGATGGCCGGATGGAGAAGCTGTACGCCACGGAGCAGGGGCGCCTCGGAACCGATGCTACCAACCCCAGTTGGCTGGCCTCCGGCAGGGCCGTGGAATGCCAGTACGGAGTGTACCCGCTGACCTGGGAAGAAATCCAGGAGATCGTGAAGGTCGATCCTCGCAAGATCGAGCGTGAGGCCGAAATGAAGAAGCTGGCCGAGTATGGCAAGAGCATGATTCGGGAGTTCGGACGCCGCAAGGATATCATCGTCACCTATGATCGCCCGGACAGTGAAACGATCAGCCGGTATACCGAGTACCAGCGGAAGTACCACCAGATCACGACCGGCAGCGAGTACTTCCTGTTCTGGGAAGAAGAGACCATGCACCTGCTCTACGTCAAGGACGTCACCGCTGACAGTGCCCTCACCGCCGCCGCTGAAATGATGTGGATGGCTGCGAAGAAGTTCTGATCGACAGCCCTCCCGGCAGGGCGAAAGGCCGGGAGAAAGGATAGAACATGACTAAGAACGCTGAACGCCTGAACGCCCTGTCCGATGTGCTGGTCCCCGCCAGCGGCAAGTGTGATTCCCTGGCCGGCGAGCTGGTGAGGGCTGCCGAGCGCATCGGCTACCGCTTCTTCAACGATGGCGATCAGATCGGCATCGGCTATGGCAAGGAGACCTGCAATCCTGCCGCCCGCTTCCTGCTCAAGAAGGGACCCAAGGAAATCGGCGATCTGGTTGCTGCCCTGTGGGGCATGGTCAGTGAGGATGGCTACGAAGCCGTCCTGGATATCCTGGTCGGCAAGGTCGCGGAGTATGTCGAAACTCATCCCGAGTTGCGGGAACAGCCCACCCTCGATATGTGGGATTTCTACGATAAGAGCGAGGACGTGGATGATTCCTGGGAAGAGGACGAGGAAGAAGACGATTGCTGGGAAGAAGAGGACGAGGAGGAGTACGACGATGAATGACGTCATGGCGATCAAAGTCACCTGTTCAGGCGAAGCCTGCATCGTAAAAGGCCAGAATAGCACCCTGCTTGATTTCTGTGAAAAGCACATTGGTTTCCCGGAGTTCGTCCATCCGAAACGCCTTCCGCATCCTTTTGCGATTGCCGTGGATGAAATTGGGTTGTACAAGGATCTGCCTATGAATCCCATCGGTAGCTGGCTGTATCAAACGGACATTCACGGCCACCCCATCGTTGGTGATTTGCTGATCCTGAAAGACGTTATGACCGGAAGTGGCCCGGATATCTCCGGCCTGGATGACGTAGATGTCGCCACGCTATCGGCGTTCCTCAAGAAGTTTGGGATTGAGAGCATAAAGGAGGATGACTGATATGAGCAAGGCTGAATATTTCGCGCTCCTGAAGGAAAAGTGGGAGCAGACCGATCAGACCAGCAGAGAGGCGATCCACGCTTACAACGAATGGAAGCGGGAGCTCCGGCACCTGCTCGACGAGGAGGAATGAACAGCGACCATCAAGATCATAGGCCCGGACTTGGACGGGTTCAGCTTGGAGGTGGACGGCACGACGCTCATGGAGTGCCTGTCCGAACAGGAAGTCAAAGACCTGACGATCGGAGAGATCATGCGGCTCACGGAAGAATGCTTTTGAGGAGGAATAACATGAAGCACTGGAAGATCAGCTACTCGGTGAAGCGTATGGGCGAGATCAAGGAGAAAGACCTGATCCTGGAGGCGGCCAACATCGACGACGCGCTGGCCAAAGCGCACAAGGCCGTGGCCACCATGGAGCTGCCGAACAGCAAGGCCGGCGATATGTTCTCGATCTGGGACGTCGGCATCATGGAGGACGAGGTGTTCTGACAGGAGGTACGCCATGCACATCAGAATCAAGCTGCTGCTGATGCGGGAGATCGAGCGCAGGAACCAGGAGCGCATCGAGGCCTATGAGAATCAGCGGAAAGGCACCTTCCAGCCGAGGAAGCGGAAGGCCAAGAGGAATAGGGGCAAGCCCCGGAAGAAGCCCTAAAGGCCGTTGCAACGGCCAAAAACGACAAATAAGCCCCCGACCATCGGTGGAGATGGCCGGGGGCTTGCTATTACTCGTTCGTCTTGTTGTACTGGGCCGTGCTGATGCCCAGCAGCGCGCCCAGGAGCGTGCAGATCACCGCGCTGGTCTTGGCGACCTCCTCCGCGTAGGGGAAGTGCCAGATCGCGGCCAGGCCGACATAGGCCGTGGTCACGGCGGGGATGACGATCATCACGATCCACTTGAGCGCGTTGTACACCTTGTTGTTCAGCTTCATAGAAAACACTCCTTTCATTCCAGCGGCAGTCTGTTGACCTCTGCCATGAGATTGTCGAGGTCGCCGTTGCCACTCAGTCCTTCATGGTAGCTCTTGTGCATCTCGTTGAGAATACGGCGGTCATCGAAGTCCACCTTGCCGTCGCTGATATAGCGCTGGCCTAAATAGCGTATGCGGTCATACAGCACCCATTTCAGCCCAACCTTCAGCGCCGTGATATTCTTGTCTTCACCGTCGTCCTTCTCATACGAACGCCTGCGTTTCTGTCGTATCCCCTCGCCCAACTGCGAAATCACGCCGCCAATGACAGCGGCGAGACCCGCGACGAGGGCGACGATCACAGTGTCGCTCATACCTGTTATCCTCCGAACTTTTTAATCTTCGCTCACCACGCAGCAGCGTCAGTCGCCGCCAAGAAACCATTTAAGATCTTTGCCCGTACCAGTGACGGTGTTCTTGTCCACATTGCCCTGAATGCCGGGCACGGAGCCGGTGGACGTGTACTGCCACAGATCGCAGGGATAGCCGGGCATTGTAGCGCCGCCGATAGTTCCATCATTCCTGCCATATCTCGGGATCCACGTGAAATCGAACAGATTGCGGATGCCGTCGTAGCCGTAGCTCTTGTAGCGGTTGTGCGCCACGTAACAGCCGATGCGATTCACACCCTGGGCTTTCAGCGCCTTGGCATAAGCTGCGATGGTCTCCTGCGTCAGTTTCGATTCCTCCGCGTCGATGACGTAGAACAGAGGTTTGAACGGGATGGCATACTGGATAATCTTCTGCGCCTCGTCTTTCGCCTTGGCGACGTCGCCCGCATAGGAATACCCGTACACACCGAAGGGAATGCCCCGCTCAGTCATGGCTCTGGCATAGGATTCGAACCGAGGATCCTTGTCAGAGCCGCAGGACGCTCTGACGATCACCAGCGCCACGTCGTCTTTCATCTTATCGAAGTCGATGTCGCCCTGCCACTTGGAGATGTCGATAATCGCTTTGCCGCCCTCATCCGCAGAATCGGTGACCTTCGTTTTCGGCCAGAAAATGAAGGCTTGCTTCATGCACTTGGCAAACTTGACGGCGAGCTGCTTCCGAGGCGCAGCGCTCTTATTCGGATCGTTGGCGTAGATGTAGCCCGCCGCATCGTAGCCAATGGCCGTAACGAAGTGCCCGCCCTTTGTCCAGAAACCGTTGTCGCCATTGTTCATGGAGCATACGGCCAATGCGCCCTGAGACAGTGCCGCCTTGAGAGTCTCCACGCTGGATGTGGCAACGTACTTCGCGAAGCTTGCGTACTTCTTGAATACGAATGGGTAGAATCCCCATGCCGTTCCGTTGTTCTGGGTGCGATAGCCATTTTCCACAGCCAGAGCGCACATTTCTACGGGTGTAATTGCCGGGTCAATGAACGTGGCCATGATCTGCGCCATGGCGGACGGTCCACAGCCGCTATTGCCAATGGTCTGGCTGGAGGTATGGGTGCTGTATTTCTTATTCTTCCAGCGACTGTCCCACTGAAGGTAGTGGACACACCGGTTGATGGTGGGGCCATTGTCGCCGGTGGTGGGTTTCGTTCCGGCGTTGGTCGGCTCGTCAATTACCGCCGCACCGACGATCAGCGCCGCCCAGGTATCGGTTCCGACGATGCCATCCACCGTAAGCGCCTTGGCGCTCTGATAGGCGGCGACGGCCTTCTTGGTCAGATTGCCGAAGATACCATCCGCCGACAGCTTTCCAATCAGGAGCTGTACGGCACAGGTTGCCGCGCTCTTGCGATTTCTGCCTGTGGAGCAGGTCGGCGCTTCCTCTGCGATCTTTGCCCATGTCTTCGGCCCGATGACGCCATCTGCGGTCAGGCCATGCTTGCGCTGCCATGCGCAGACGTGCGAGACGAAGTTGGCGTTGAAGTTGCCCAGGGCTTTCTTTCGGGCGGCAAAACCTGTGAGATACTGAGCGACCTTGACCATGTTGCCGTTGCTTCCCTGCTTAATTGTCGTCAACATCGTCGGTTACCTCCACGCCATAGGTATCATCGTCCGGTACTTCCACCTCGAACACTTCTCCGGTGACGTCGCGTTGCAGGATAGTGTCGGTTTTCCAATCGACGGGCGCGCCAGATTCGCGTTCCAGCTTGATGTCTGCCATAATCAATTCTCCTTTCTGAATTACATAGAAAAGGGCACCAGCCTGTTACAGCCGATACCCTTTTCAGTCGTTTGTGGTCAGCACCATTTTTCCATATCCTCACGGAACCGTCGTTCTTCAGCCTCCAGTTTTCCACTGTCGGTCTCGATACCGTGCTGGTTCAAAAGTGCTGATTGTTCGTCGATAATCTCCAGAGCCAAATGCAGCATCTGTTCGAGGCGCTCGATCACACGCAGTTCACTCATGGTCCGTTAACCCTCTTCACCAAGTGCTTCAAGCACCGCGGCGCGCCAGAGTTCCGGCACATCGTCGATTGTCTTCCTGCCCATTCGGATGAGCTTCACATACAGATTTACCATTCTTATCCCTCCAATCCGGCAACCATGGTCGCCAGCTCCGTTACCGCGTCCGTCAAGTCTGCAACGATGTCTGCCAGCTCGCAGACCGCGTCATCCGTCGCCGTTTCTTTCAGCCGTTCGAGTTCAGCCGCTGCTTCCTCCGCTTCGGTCACGGCCTTCACCTTCGCCAGCCACAGCCCCGGCTGCGCCGCAATGCGCTCCTCCAGATTGGGCGATACGGGCGCGTTCATCGTCCATGCGATGGCCGTGTACGCGGTCTGATCTTCGCGCTGGACTGCCTTCACATCCGTGTAGAATGTGATAATCGCCCTGTCGTCTTCCACGGTTACAGTAAATTCGGGCGGCATGGCCGTCAATTCCGTGCTTTGCCGCATATGATATCACCTCTCTTATGAATTTGACATTGATATTCTGATTGAGTTCTTTGAGAAACGCCTGGCAATCTGCATGGCTGAACCAGCCGATTAAGCTGTTGATGCCCTGAGCATGAAGCAGCAGTATATTCTCTTTTTGCTCAAGTTTTTTCACAGCCTTGCTTAGAAGTCGTCTGGTGTGCAGGTAGATAGCGGCTCGTATCTCGGTTCTGTTGCGGTAGAAGCGATATCCAACAATGTCAATCGGCGCTGTACCTGTGAATAATACCTTGTGTCCGTTCTCTTTTCTGACACATTCGGCAATCTTCCGAATCTCCCATGCCGGTTTGATGGTCAAGCCCAGCTCTGTTTTGCAATATTCCTGAATCTCGCGCACTGCCTTTTCCAGATCCCGCTTGGAATTGCCAAACAGCAGCATATCGTCCATGTATCTAAGGTAGTGTGACACATAGGGTATGCGCTTGCCGCGGCGAGTCTTGTATAAGCCCTGCACGACATGATGATCCAGCCCCTGCAGATAGAAATTTGCGAACCACTGGCTGGTGTACGTCCCGATGGGCAATCCCTTTGGGACACAACTGATGACCTCATCAATCACTTCGAGAATCTGCTGATCCTTGATGATCCTGCGGAATTTGTCCCTGAGGATATTCTGATTCACATTCGGATAGAATTTCTTGATATCCAGCTTGACGAAATATTTGCTCTTCTTATCGTGCTGAACCCAACGTTCTACCGTGCGTCTCGCGCCATCAATACCACGATTAGGGATGCTACCATAGGAGTGCTCATACATTCCTCGCGTGATCGGCTCCTTAATTGCGATAGCGAGCATCCAGTGAATGACGTGATCCGTCAAACAGGGACTGTCAATCTTGCGGGCTTTTCCTCGGGCAGGATGGATATCCTTCTCACGCATAGGCTGATGTTGCCAGCCGTTTTTCAGTTGTGCCAGAACCTTCTCGGCGAAGACCTTGATCTTTGCGGGATCGAGCTTGTAGCGAAACTCTGGGTCCTCTGTGTCATAGCACAGCTTTCGATGCACCACATGATCATGGCGCTTGTTGACTGTGCCAAGCTCGATAGCGGCAATAGCCGTCTCCATGCAGCAGAACTTCTCCCATAGATGTCCGAAGCGTTTCAATGTCTTTTCATCCTTCCGGCGTTTCAATGATTTACTAAGCCGTTCCAGTCGGATTATTTCGGTTCGTTGCCGAACCACGGAAAAGGATGCGCAATGTAACTCGGTACAGTTTTCTCCGATCCGGCATGGGTATCGCATCAGCGTCATGCTGGGGCTGGAATTGGGTAAAGCTCGCCGCCACAGTTCCATTCCGCATTGGAAGGAGCATAGTTCGCGATGAAGCAGCACAGACCAGCATTCGAGCCGTTATTCAAGTTACCGCGACGCCGCACGGAACGAACAACGTTCGAGTTGACGAGGTAGGCGGCTAAGGAAGCGCATCCAGTTCCGTTTGAATGAACGGTATTATAGCATAGAGTTTTCGCCTTCGCTTGATTTTGTTGGAAAATAACGCTTCGCGTTAGTTGGTTTTGGGAGCTTAAATTTCGGCGCTTACGCGCCAATAAATGAGAAGGGGGTTGCGACCCCCTTCTGCCGCTTACGCGGCATTCAACCCCCTACTGGATAAAATAAAGCTCGCCGCCACAGTACCAGACCGCAGAGGAGGGAGCATAGTACGCGAAGAAGCAGCACAGACCAGCAGTCGAGCCGAGATGCAAGCTACCGCGACGCCGCACGGAACGAACAACGTACGAGTAGACGAGGTAGGCGTAGTCACAATAATACGAAGCTGAGGAGGCTGTCGTGGCGACAGGTACTTTGATGTGGGGATAGCGCGCATCATATCCCAGCTCACTAATATAACCATCGCTATACGGCGTAGTTATGCCCAGCTTTGTCCAGCCTTTGGCAGTGTTGCTCAAATCACTCTGACTGTAGTTATACGGAACAGTCACCTTGCGAGGATCGGTATTGTAGTACCATTCAATATGATAGTTACCATCGCCATCGTCCACACGAACATCAGCCAGATCGTGAGATGTCATGAAACAAGTTCCCCAGACGTTTTCTACCCAACGATAGCGCATTGGATACATGCCGTTGGTATTGCTGACAGGCGAGCCGGTGTGTCCTTTGACGGCAGCAACGCCATAGGCATGACCATCTGTTGCGCCGGTTATCCAAGGACGCGCCATCAAAATAGTTGTACCCACAGTAATCGCCGAACTGAGGTCATCACCGTCATAGGTATACAGCGTATAGTTTCCGGTATCGGACGCTGTGCCGGTTTCATCGCAGCGCGCCACCGCCGTGATGCACCGCAGTTGCGTCGCTTCCTCACGCCCCCAGATACTGCTTGCCAAGTTAATACTTTCGCCGACCAGAAACTTTGACGCATTCCAGCCTGCGATCACCACCTGATTGGCGGTGGGAACAGCGGTTACTTTCACGCTGTCAGAATAGCTCGAGTTGACAAAGCCCTGCATTACGCTCTGGCAATTTTGTGTCGCATATTCGATGGTGAATAGTAGCCATTGATAATGGTCTACCGCCGATGGGGTAAGCATCGTGAGCGTCTTGACATCTACGTTGTTATATTTCTGGCAACTCGTCCACAAGCCTGAATAGGAGTTTGCTTCCTGATGATAGCCGGGCAGGGATACGGCCTTATTGTTCTTCAGCGCCAACGCGTAGCATGGAATATACGTCTTGGCGCGGATGTTTCCATCGTAGTCCACGCACACCGGATGGATCTTCCAGCCGGGGAATTGATGCTCGGAAACACCCAGCATATCGCCGCTCTCGAAGTAGTAAAACGGCGTGATTTCGACTGCGACATAGTCGCCCATCGTGCCGTCTTCGGCGTAATCCGCGTCGCCGTAGTATGCCTGTACGTTGAACTTCGCTTTGGGCGTTGCGCTCGCCGCGTCCAATACCCAATTACCTACGCACTTTTTGCGGTTGAACGGCGCGTAAGCGTCATATGGCGAAGAACACGGAATCGTATCCGTACCGGGTGTGGGTTCAGACAAATCCGCCGAAGTCCACAGTCTGGCGAGCTTCGATGTGGACTTGCCGACGCCGGAAACGCCGAAACGGGGATATTCCACGCCGATCTGGCTCAGGTAATACTCAAGCGTGCGCTTCGTCCAGTGATCGGCATTCCATGCTTCTGCCGTGCTGATCGTAGTCGTACATTCGTACATCGTACCCTTGTACATCACAATCGCCCCGATTTCATAGGTCGATGTTGCGTCATACTCAGGCGCGACAAGGTTTGCCTTGCGCCTTTCGCCAATGGCCAGCGCAGCAGCCAAAGTTTGTACATCCATGCGTCCAAGCCTCCTTGTATCAAGTGATTGTCATGGTCTCGCCATTGATGCTGACGGTATAGCTTGCGCTTCCAACGTATTCAACGGTATACTGACCAATTGCGCTCTTTGTAACTTTGACAATGCCGGCATCCATGTGCGTCATGGTCATTGCTGCAACGAGTGCAGAGAAATCAGGAAATACATCGCTGGGATCAACGACGGCGTCGGTCTGCCCCATGACTACGTCAAGCTCCAATTTGGCAGCGGTCATGATGGTATCGCCGGTCGCGTCCATCAGATCGAAGAAGCATTTCAGCTTCCCGACTACAGCAAAGCATTCTCCTGTGAGCGTTGCGGCAAGCGTATTGCCGCTGACTGTGCCGGAGACAGGCACGGTTTGGCCATCGGCTCGAACTGCCTTCACGCAGCACGAGCAGCCCTCGATATTGGCAGCGACACCAGCGTTCAGCAGAGTAATTTGCCAGCGTATCGCCAGCTTATTACCTCTGACTGCTTCGCGAAAGCTCCTACCATGTGTGGTGTTCGCCTGTCCTGTATCGAGATCGACAGTCTGAGCAATGAGCATTCTATCCAAGGCGGATCACCTTCCTTTCAGCAGTCCTGCCATTCTCCATTATGGTCGAGCTGCTTCATATCGGTGAACCCTGCCTTGAATGCTACTGACCCGGGCAGACAGGTTACGGAACCGCCGTCTGCAATAGGTAGCTTTGCGCTCGTCAGTTCCGCGGCATCGTCGTAAAGCAGTGCGTGAACATATGCAATGTGGTTCCTTGGCTTGTCATCAATAACCGTAATCATGTGATTCTCTCCTTCCCGCTTAATTATTTGGCTGCTCCGATAGCAATCCAGCGAGCTCCAACGCTGAGAGAGCTGGTATATGTGGACAGCAGACGGATGGACGCTGCTGTTGCCGACACGGACGTAATATGAGCCGACAGAGTGTGACCGGCGACACCGGCAGCAGTACAATATGGTGTTGCAACGATTGTGGGAGCACTTGAAAAGTGAGAAAAGTTCACCGATATTGTTCTTGCACCGCTCATGTTGGATGCTCCTGCGTTGCCCCAGCAAATGGCTATAGAACCGATCTTGATATAGCCGGTCGCAGCAGAAATATCCTCAATACCATCGATAGTATGAATGTGTTCTGCTGCTGCCGCACCGATGTTTTGCAGTACACCTTCCGCTGTAGTACTTCCCGTCCCGCCCAGGGAAATGGGTAGCGTTCCGAACTTTGGTTTCCCTGATTCTTCGGCGAAGAGTGCACCAATGCCTAGCAGCTTTGCCATTGCGTTTGCCCCATTGCCAACTAAAACGCTACCAATGTCAGGAGAAATCAACCCTGTGCCGCCCTTGTTTGGAGGAATAACGGCATTGGGTAGATCATCATACCAGCTTGTCCAAACGCCCGATTTCCGCATGCGCCGCACTGATTGATTGTAGGTCGCATACTGGCTGGTGACTATCTGTATCAGGTCTTCGCCCGTTCCGAGGGAGTGCACTGCCACCAGCATCGTGCCAGTTGAGAAAGGGCTGTGAGTATAGCTGCCAGCGCTTCCGCCATAGAAGCCCGGCACAGTCAATTCATCAAAATCCTGATCGTTCGGAATGGGGATGTGTATCAGACCACCAGTCAGCCGAATCGGCAAACCAAATTCAGCTTCGCCGGTATGCTCGGAAATTTTTCCGAATGCCATTGTGCGGCCATCCGCACCGAAGTGAATCAGTGAAAAACCGGTCGACGCAGTTGTTTTCAGTCCGATGGACGTAAACGCATCCGTCGCCGTCAGTGTAACGTCGTAGGCATAGCTGGATGACATCGGAATGATGACGGAACCCGATGGGGAAAAGTTGTTTTTGTAGTCGGTTAAAGCCTGCGTTTCGCCGCCGGTCGCCGACGATGGCGCATAGGTGACGGAATAATCTGCGGTGTTCTGCCCGCTCATTGTGGATACAATGGCTTCAAATTCCACCAGACCGTATTCACCCTCGAAATTCTCCGTACCATCAACATTGCAGCGCGTCACCAGCAGTTTCTTGATCGACGGCGGTTCATACGCCACAACTAAGATGGACTTTGTTGCAGAGCCGGTTCTGCCGCGCTGATCGGTAACTGTGGCGGTAATTTCGATAGTGCCGACAGATGTCAGCGCGCCGGTTATCGCGCTTGACGCAGAATACGTCTTGCCGTTTGCCGTAATGCTGTACGATGCGATGGGCGAGCTGTAGGCAAGCGTAGGCGTAACATTGATTTGGAGCGTAGTTTTTCCCTGCACATAAATCCCGTATTCAGAGTAACAGCCTGATGTATCGCTTACGCTGATCGAACACGTTGGCTTCACGGATGCGGGGATCGAATATGCGATTGTCTGGAAGGTCGTTCCCAGTTGGATGTTACCATTGTAAGCCGTACAGGAGAGGGTTATCGTGACCGATTCACCGTCTGTGTTCTGCGAGGCCAGACTGACCGATGGTACCCAGCTCGTGCTGGATTCGGCGGTTTGCGTTGCAATTGCGCCAGACTGATTTCCGCACGACCATGATAATGTATGTGTAAATCCGGCGTCCGCCTTGGTGATCGCAATCGTGTTTGCTGTGCCCAGTGTCCTGACCTCGTCAACGGTGAAGCTGGACGCGCGGGCAATAGCGTCCAAGCTGATCGTCCAACTGTTTTCCGATGCAGTAAATCGGCTGTGCTGAATGCTCGAACTGATGGTCAGCGACTTTGTGCCATCGCTTCCATGCGAGATGTTCAACGTCTTTTCAAACAGGTACAAGCCGGTATTGGTTATCTTCTGGGAGGAAGAAATCGACTTGCTGTACTGTGTTCCGTCAATGGTGCAATAGCAGGTGCCGCTGCCGTAGGTCTCATAGCCTGTGTTCGTGCGGTAAATAAATATCTTGACAGTAACGTTGGAGAAATTATTCGCCTGATCCTGACTGTTGACGTTCAGCTCTATGCGATACTTTATGTATGAATTCGTTGTACTGAACCAGTTCGATGCTGCCATTAGTTACCTTCACCTACCTTCAGGAACGAGAGGGATCCATCTGCGCGAGGAACGAAGCCGAATACGCCAAGCCTCAGCCGACCGCCAGCCTTGATCTCCGCATTTGCGATAACGAGCTGGTTATCCGACATGTATGCGATCTCATTGCCGTTCTGTTGAAAAGAAAGCCGATTATTCTTGATGGTCAGGGTGATTTCATTTCCCTGCTCACCGAGTATGATGTTTCCGTCGACAAATCTGATGTATTTCAAGATTTCATTGTAGTTGGTCTGCTGTTTATTATCGACGCTTGAAATAGCTTCGGAGATGCGCTGGAAAATCATCGTAGTGCCGTCGGCTTCCATTGAGAGAATGTTCCGTACCGTTTCAGTGAACGTGTCGTAAACCGATTTGGCTACGGTCTGCTGTTCGACATAGGCGCTGATCTCGCTTGTCTTCTGCTGTACGGTCGACACGGACGTATCAACATAGCTGTAAATGCTGGTGATGTCGCCGGAGAAATCTGAGACTATTTCCCACGATGACGCTTCGCCGTCATATCGCTTTAGCTGATACGGCTTTTCGGAGGTATCAAGCCATACCATGCCGTCAACGGGATTCGTGGGTTCCGTTGAGGCTTGCGTCAGCTGATCGGCACCATTCAGCATAAATGGCGTTGTAAACGAGAAACTGTTGTTGGAAAAGCGCACCAGATAACTGCACCAGAGATAGTGGCCATAGGCAACGGCAGGAGCGACAACAGACCATGATGTCGTACTCGGCGTATCAGGAGCGGTCGTAGCGGATTCACCGGTTTTATAGTACGGTGTAATGCTCGTGACACTTACGCCGTCTGCGCCGTCCTTTCCATCGACACCGTCAACACCGTTCGTTCCATCAGCCCCGTTTATTCCATCTGCACCATCTTTACCATCCGTGCCTGCGGGTCCTTGAATCGTGCCGACATTCTTCCACTGATTTGTTTCTGCCGACCAAACGTACAGATCGCCGTCAACGATATATGAATCACCTGTTGTGCCTGTCGGATGCGCTGCAACCAGATCATCATATGTGTCATATGAGCCGAGAATCGTTACGCTCGTTCCATCTTTGCCATCAACGCCATCTTTTCCGTTTATGCCGTCCTTGCCGTCTGTGCCATTGTTGCCAGTGGCTCCAGTGGTACAGATTGCATTCGTAAACACAGGATTGACGGCATCTGTATAGTAAATCGCGCTACGCGTCCAAATGTATTTTCCGTTTTCCCACGTCGGCGCGGTTTCCATCCACGAACCGCCGACAAGAGCGGTCGCAGACAGCGATTTATAGTACTGTTCGGTAATATGGTCGATGCCTCGACCGTCAATGCCATCCGAACCGTCAGTTCCGTTTGTGCCGTCATTGCCCTTCGCACCGGCAATGCAGGTTGGCACCGGCGTATTTTGCGTACCATCGCCATAGGTGATAAGCGTCCGCTGCCACATGTATTTTCCATTTTCCCACGCCGGAGCTGCCGAGCTCCATTCGCCGCCGGATAACGTGATGTTGCTGGTGGAAAGGTAAAATTCCACATCTACCGAGACGATTGCCTGATCAGACAAATCGGTCAGCGCTTTCTGGTCGGCTTTGCCCCGCATCTGATTTTTGAACTGCTCCGAATCGATAACGGTTTCAACGACGGATTCGGCGGAAAAATGTACACCGTCAAAGCCGATCGCATTCTGCCATGTTTCGCCTGCGTCAGTCGTATATCCGATGCCATAATTCGTACCGTTGTACAGCCCGATGCGAATTTGCTGGTCGGTATTGTCTGGATTCTGGATATAGATGTTAGACGCATCCCAATAGAATTGATCTGTGCCCAGTATTTTGATGATTGCAGCATTGACAACGCCTGACGTAAGCGTACCGGTTGCGACACCGTCGCCGTTGAGCGCGGTTTTCCAAACCCAAGCGCCGGCACTTTTTTCGTTGGAAATCAGTATGCCGCTGCCGGTGAGCTTGACCGCGCTGTTCCCATCGTTTGCCGTTAGAATCAGAGAACCATCGTTCGGGTCGGTTGCAATGCCTGTCCCGCTGCTGATGATCTGCGTGGCCATCGTATCCAAAATTCCGCGCAGCAGATCGGGATTCGCAACAGCCAAGGCAGAGCCGATGTCTGCTTTTTCTTTTACAGCTTCCAGATCTGACGATAGCTTTGATGCAAGGGAATAGCTTGTGCTTCCTTCTTCGCCGATCGTGATTTCTGTGTTGAACGGATTCAGATAGTCCCGCACCAATCCAACGACCTTGTCCTGATACGTTGCGTTCCATTCGTCAGCGATTACCAGCACATCATCGCCCAAGCGCACAGTTTCGTGCTGATAGCCCCATACACGTTCAAGGTCGACTACCTTGCCGGTAATCGTGAGCTTCGGATAGCGTACCATCAGCAGCTTCTCGTAGGTTCGTTGCAAAAGCTCTTCCGCGTCCTCGCAATCGTCAAAGATGACAATAGCTTCTCTTGCCCGTTTGGCTGTGGAAGCGCCTCTTCCGTGGCTCTGAGTGGCGTTTGCGTCCTCAAGGTATTTTTGACCAAGCGGCTTATCCATGGGGTCGCCGGCAGCAGTACTCCATTCAACCTCCGAAAAATCAAGCCGTCTGCCGTAGGTGGTTTGGCCGCTTGTACCGGTTCCGATCTCCTCACCTTTGCCGCGCCCATAGAGCTTCGTATAGACGGACGATCGATCTTCGACAACCTGAATCGAAGTCATATTCTTCGACAGATCGAATCGCTTGCCGCGGGCAGCGCCCTGTCTGGCTTTGACGGTGACATGTCTGTCCGTTACGACGTTGCCCGTAATCGTCCAACCAAAGTAGAAAGCGCAGTTGGTAGCGCTGGCGATGGTTTCAAAGCATTCCCATTTATTCTTGTAATAGAATGTTGTAGACATAATTGGCGTGGTATCTGCTGCCTTTATACGCCATCGGGAACCCTCTAAAATTCGACCAGCAGCATAACCGGCGGTCGCACCCTGCACGGCTTTGCCCTCGCACACTTCTTCAAGCAGCTCGGCAAAAGCGGCGTGTTCTGCTTCGATGCTCACAATGCCGCTTGCATTGCTGCGCTTAATATCGCGTACTTCGTAGAAAACGAGATTGCCGTCAATGTCATTAAAACCAACGTAATACACATCATCGAAAGAAAAATCGGCGCATTCTTCAAAGGAAAACGAGGCTGTGTATTTCGCCTCGTCCACCTTGCAGGCCTGCGCTTCGTTCAGTATACCAATGAGTATTTCATTGACGTTGAGAAAGAGGAATTGCATTTACCGCCACCTCTCAATCCACGAAATCTCTCCACCGCTGCCCGTGATGCTGTGCGACCCCGGTGCAAGCGGTGTGAATCGTGTCTCATAATTCAGCAGGGACATGATCTGCTGATCGCCCAGCATTGCCAGCCCTTTTGAGCTGTCGATGGTCAGAAGCCCTGCTCCGACAGAACCCGTGAAGGAAATGTGCTGTACGTCGTCAATCAGCCATGCGGGATTAGAGATTGCAGTGTCATTCTGCATGGTGATGATAAAATCCGCCGGCGCATCGCCTGCGACACGAAAGGATTCGCCGCATTGCGTTCGCTGCGTTACGCCGTAAAAGTACGGGTCATATGCAACAAACGATATGGTGATTGGCTCGTACCATGTTTTGACGGACATGTTGGATATGCCACTGACGATGCAGTTCAGATAGCCGTTTGTCCGATCAGGGAAATGGAGCGGCGCAGGCTGATCGCTCTCAGCCCACGCCCTCAGCAGATTATAATTAATGATCGCAGCTTCTCGATCGAACGGAAGCTCGATTTGTATCGAGACCGGGCGCACACCGTCGCGCTTTGACGCAAAGATTGAGCCAAAGCTCGCTACTCGCGCCTGTGAATTGTGCTCGATTTCGATGTTGCCGATCGTGATTTCTATGACATGAGCGCCCGGCACTTGCGAAGAAAGCTCATGTCCATTGAAGATGATTCTTTCAGATAGTGGCAAGTCCAGCCCTCCTGTTCAGTGTGGTAGTTTTAGAACCCTGGATTCTGGAAATACGGGGCTCAATGATCGTTCCTACCTTCTCGCCATCCAGATCAACGTCAAGCTCCGGTGCTTCTGCCCAGATCGCCTGCGCGATCTCACTTGCAGTCGGCGTGGATAGATTCAGATTGTTTACCTGAGATGAAGCAAGGGATGATGCTGCACGACCGATGCTGGAAGTTTGGTCGCTGACAGCGCTACGCAGCTGTGCGCCATATTCAGCAGCCAGTTTGGGAGACATAAGCTTTTGCATGCTGTTTTCGACGGTCGACTCCTCATCTTCAATACCAAGAGCAAAACCAACGCCGATGTTGCGGCCGATCAGGTAACGCATAACCTTAGACGGGGACGATATACCAAATATACCCTTAATACCGCTCAGCAATTTGTTGCCAAAGCCCTTGACCTTATCCCACAGCCACGTTGCTTTATCGGCAATACCATTCCAGAGACCGGAGATAAGGTTTGAACCGATGCTTTTGATCTTCCCAGGTAGCTGCCCGAAGATCGATGTGACTGAAGAGACGATATTTGAGAAAGCACTTGTCGCGGTACTCTTGATGTTTCCCCAAAGGTTTGCCAAGGTGTTCTTTGCGCTTTCAATCGGGTTCTTAATCACGGAAGGCATCTGATCCCAAATGGATTTGATGCCGGCTTTGATTCCCGACCACGCAGAAGTAATTGGTCCTTTGCCGTTCTGCGATGCTATCACCGCTGCATCTTTAACTGCATTCCACGTTGTAGTAGCCGTGCTCTTGATGCCATTCCAACAGTTGGTTAGTACTGTCTTGGTATTATTCCAAGCAGTAGTAACTTTCTCTTTTGCAGAAGCGGCAGCACTGCTGATTGTCGTGGTGATATTCCCCCAGACAGTCGACGCGGTTGATTTGATGGTGTTCCAAACGCTTGTCACTGTAGTTTTGGTGTTGTTCCATAGCGTTGTTACCTTGTCCCGCACAGATACAGTTGCGGTGCTGATCGTGGTGGTGATGTTATTCCACACCGTTCCTGCGGCAGCCTTGATATTGCTCCAGGTGGTGGAGATTTTTGACTTTGTGCTTTCCCAAAGAGAGGAAATCTTACTCGTGACAGACTGCACTGTGGATTGTACGGTTGACGTGATGCTGTTCCAGACGGTGGACGCAGTTGTCTTTATCCCGTTCCAGATATTAGCTATGGTGGTCCTTGCGTTATTCCAAACATTGGTTATAGTCGTTTTGACGGTACTTACGGCAGTACTGATACTGGAAGTAATGCCATTCCAAATCGTCGTTGCCGTAGAAGCGATGCTCTGCCATGTGTTGGATAGGAAGGAGGTGATTCCTTGCCATGCGGAAGAGCATACGTCTTTGACGCCATTCCACAGGTTTGTAAAGAAGTTCTTGAATAGATCTCCAATCCACGATGCCATGGATTTGATACCTTCCCACAAGCCCTGAATCAGATTAACACCAATCTCCGCAAAGACGGTGCTTGGCGAATGAATACCGAGGAAACTCTTGATGCCGTCGATGATACCCCGGAAAAAGCCCTTGATCGTTTCCCACAATCCCTTGATGGCTTCTCCAATACCTTGTACCAGTCCCTTAATCAGCGCCCAACCGGCTTGCAGGAACTGTGGCACGCATTCAATGATTGCCTTGACAATCATGACGATCAATTCCGGAATCATCTTCACGATTTCCAGAATCATGGTCGGAAGGTTCTGCGCTATCACGGTAACGCATTGAAATACTCCTCGTACGATGGTTGGAATGTTTTCACCGAGTGCCTGCACAATTGCAAGGACAATCTGCAATATACCCTGCATTATAGAGGGAAGCACCTGTGGAATCGCCTGTACAATGCCGAGAAACAGCGTTTGTCCAGCCTGAATGATACTCGGAAGCGCCGATGCCAAACCATTGACGATAGCTGTGATGATGATCGGAAGCGCCGCGACAATCGTCTGAAGGATGGACGGTAGTGCCTGAACCAGAGCTGTCAGCAATGTCACGCCAGCCTGCGCAATCTGCGGAACCAGTTGAGTGATTGCCTGCACGATTCCATCTATGATGGTCGGGATAACCGATACGATGGAAGATATAATCGTAGGCAAGCCCTGCACCAATGCGGTGAACAGAGTAATGCCTAACTGGATGATCTGATTCAGATTCTGCGATACAAAATCGACAATCGCTGTGATAATCGGCGGAAGTGCTGCGTTGATTGCACTGTAAATAGCAGGCATATTGTCAACCAAAGCGCTGATGAGCCGTATACCCGCCTGAGCGATTGTGCTCACACCCTGCATCAGACGTTCAGAGATCGACCGAATCAGCTCCGGCAAACGCGCGCCAATCTGCGTAATAATCTCCGGTAGCTTCTCGACCAGCGCAGTCAGAAGATTCAGACCTACGGTGGCGATCACTTCATATTTTGTTATGAAGAAATTTGCGATAGCTTCGACGATGGTAGCGAGATTATCTATGATCGAAGAACTGGCGGCAAGAATGCCCTCGCCGAGAGCCTGAACCAATCGTCCTGCACATTGTATCAGTGCCGTTTTTCCATTGATGAACGCCGTGACGAGCACCGTGATGACCTGCTGCGCCTTGTTTACCAATTCAGGCATTGCGGAGACAAGCCCTTGAGTGAAGGACTGCATCGCCTGAATGGCGCAAAGACCGATCTGCGGCACGGCTGTCAGCAGTCCGTCAAGCAATGCGTGTGCAATCTGGATTGCAGCCGCAGTCAGATCAGGGATGCAGCTAACCAGCGTCGTTGCCAAACTGGATACGAGTGACGTCGCTACATTGATGATCTGCGGCAGCTGCTGTCCAAGCACCGTGACAAGCACTGCAATCAACTCAGGAAGCGCGTTCGCCACAGCCTGAACAATGGACGTAGCCGCTGATAAAAGCTCCGGAAGGAGCGTTGCAACGAGCGAGGGAAGCCGTCCAATGATTATCGGTGCCAGTTTGTCAATCAGTTTGGCAACGCCGGCAAGTGCGATTTCAATGCGGGGAATGATATTCTCGGCGAATGCTCCAACGGATTCTATCAGTCTGTTGAGAACGAGATCGAAGTCCTGCGTATCGTCCGCCATGGCTGTCAGCATATTCTGCCATGCAGCTTTCATCATGGCTGCGCTGCCCTGAATGGTCGTCGCTGCTTCCAGCGCGGTTGTGCCGGTTATGCCGAGATTTTCCTGGATGACGTGGATTGCCTGATAGACGTCATTTAGATTGCTGATGTCATACTTGACTCCGGAAATCTTTGTGGCGTCTGCAAGCAGACGTTCCATTTCCTTCTTTGTTCCACCATAGCCGAGCTTCAGGTTATCCAGCATTGTGTAGTTTTGCTTTGCGAAGCCCTGATATGCGTACTGAATGGCTGACATATCCGTGCCCATTTTATTGGCGTTGTCGGACATGTCGTTGATTGCCATCTCAGTGACCTGCGCTGCTTTTTCCGTGTCCCCGCCGAGCGATTGCAGCAGCGAAGCCGCAAAACTCGTTGCGGTTTCCATGTAGTCGTTCGCGGACAGTCCCGAAGTCTTATAGGCGTTTGCGGCATATTCCTGGACGGTATCCGCGCTGCCTTTGAACAGCGTTTCAACGCCGCCGACCAACTGTTCGTAATCTGCATAGCTGTCAACGGCGGATTTTACCAGCTTTACAACACCTGCCGCCGCAGCGGTAATTGCAGCGGTACCGGCTTTCGCGGCGGCAGACAACGCTTTCTGGGCAGTGCCGCCAAGCCCTTTTAGTCCATCCTCCAAGCCTTTGCTGTCTAATTTGGTGTCAATCAGGACGCTTCCGTCGGCCTGAGACATACAATCACATCCTTTCGGTCAGGTGATTGCACGGCTCAAAGGCTCAATGTGCATAATCAGCGCTTTTGTTTTCCGTTTACGATGATAATTTCAAATTCTTTGCCACAGCCGCGGGTACACTTCACGAAAACGCCGCGGCATTCTGCTTTGTTGTCGTGAAGCGCAAATTTGGCTTTGCAGTAAGGGCATATGACCCATGAACGGCGAAGCGCCGGTATCTGTGGGGATGAGTAATCAGTCATAGCATAATCCTCCCGCGAATGCGCTGCCGGCGTTGTTCACTTTTTCCTCGACCGTCCGCCCATCAGGGAGCGCATATCTGCTCTTTAGCGCGGCATAGTGAGAACGCATTTCCTTGTCGCTGATCTTTCCGAGATCCATAGATCGATAGCTGATGATCTTGCTGATCTGCTCATCATCGTGCAAGCCCTGAAACATTGCGGTAAATTTCCACCAATGAAGATACTCAATGTCCTGTAAATCAACGCCATACTGCGACTTGAAAGCGGCATAGATCAACGGTCCATCAATATCATAATCGAACACGCGATCATCCGCCGCTTTTTCGGGTCCTCTTCTGCTTCTGCGCTTCTGCGGTTCATATCCGCATCGGTAAAACCAGAGTATCTCGTTTATGGCGCTTTCCAGATCATCGGGTATTTCCTCGGAGAAAAAGATATCCAGCGTTTGCCGGATGATGTCTTCGTTGCTCTGCGATTTATCATTCATCATCATCTCGAAGAGAACGCCGGCGCGAAAATCGCTGTTGATGGAATATTCCCTGCCTTCGACCGTGACGGTCTCCGGCAGGGGATCGACAAGGATATTGCAAAGCCGATCAGCCACGGCGATACTGAGCGCTTCTCCGCTGTGCGCGATTCCCGCTATATTTGCCGGCAACGTTCTCGCGGCGGGTGTTGATGGCGGTGTTTTGCGCGTCAATAAACGCAAGGAAAGATTCAAAGGCGTTGTCGCAGTTGATTATGCTGCACTTCGCGCCAAGAATGGCGTCGCCAGCGCCATCGCCGAGCAGATCGTCATAGAAATCGCGGAACATCTTATCGTATGCCCTGACGCGTTCACTGGGCGTACCGTCTTTCTTCAGCGCCTTCTCCGCATCGTCTAGTCGTTCCATGACGGCTTCGTAGTGCTCCAAAAATTCGGCGTCGCCAATGTCCAGCTCGAAAGAGCTGTCATTGTACTCCCAGATCAGGTTGATCTGCTGCGGCTCAGTATTGACCTTCATAGGGCTTTCGTTGGTCTGGCTCATAGGCTCAATCCTCCTTTAATCGATCAGATGTTAGATCAGGTGTCAGCGGTGAAATCGGTGCCGTCGAACTTGCCCGGGGTAATATCGCCAACCGCCTTGAAACTGCCGGAATACACCAGCGCGTCCGTACCATCGCCCTTCGCGTCGGGAATGATGGCGTATGTGCGCTTGTACGCTTTGTAGGAAGCTGCGCCGCTGGTGCTGCTGTTCTGGAACTCATTGACGTTCAGGATTTCCACCTGTGCGTCCGTGCCGGTCAGTTCCTTATCGGTGACATCGGCGATCTTCGAGATGACGGCGTTCTCAGTATAGGTATCGGTGGTGTAGTCGATCTGGGTTGCATAGCCGACGACGTCGGTACGCTCGGTCTTCTCATGAACGTACTTGCGGCTGTACTCGGTCGGGTTCTTCGCTTCCTTGAGACTGGTGAAGCCCTCGCCGATCAGCGACCACGTCGGAGCAGTAGACGTTCCGGTGTTCATGTACGACTTAAACTTGTATCTGAGGACAAGTTCAGAAGTGTTTTCAGGCATTTCGGTATCCTCCTTTACGCGGATTGTCTGTAACGCAGAGAGAATACCGTCTGGTAATCCTCTGTGTCATCGTCGAGTAGTGCAAGCGCCGTTGTGGTGCTCTGTTCAATTTTAATGGCTGTGCGCCGTCCGCTCAGTGAGGGCAAGGCGCTGTTTTCAAGCCAATAGGCAAGCTGCTCAAGTGTGTCATACGCAGACAGCTTTTCGTGCGTATCGGTCTGTTCACTCCGCAAATAGACCGCGAACGAAAACAGGCCGACGAAAGAGCCGTCAATATACCTCCGCTCTACGCCTGAACCAGCCAACGGCTGGAGCATGAGTGCAGGAGATTTTTTCGGCAGCTCTTCCATCGCGAAGTTGCAGGGCTTGTCCGGCCAGCTATTCAGATGGTGCAGCATATCCTTCGCTACTGTTACAGTATCGGCGGGCATCTTATCACTCCTTCATCATCCCTTTCGCGCCCTTGATCCACTTGGTCTTGTTTGCAGCCTTGGCCTTCTCAAACCATTGACGGCATGCTTGCGGATGCTTGGCCTTGGAAAAATTCATGTGTCCGTAGTAACACTTGGATGCGTAAGGCGCATTGTAGATAACGCGTCCGCTACCGACGTCCGTGCCTCGGATGCCCGAATTGCGGAGGTTTCCTGTTCGCATTGGGACATAAGGATCGGAATCTTTCAGTACTTCGTTGTCAAGCCATTTTTGCGCACGCTGGTATTTTTCATTGAATCGGTTCAGCGTGAACTCGGTATTGAGTTGAAGTCGCATATTCATTCCGCTCATTGCGCATGCACCTCCCAATGCCACATTCGATTCGAACCGGCTTTTCGCCTATAAACCTTGGCAACTCGTCGGCTTCCGGATGGCGGTTTCGATAGTGAGGTTGCGTCATAGGGAACGATGTAGAGCTTCTCTGAAATATCGATTGGCGTTGTATCGCCACGGGTTACGTAGAAAATGCGCTCACAAGCCGTTGCAACGGTCTTTGCAGCCCCATCCTGCGTCATGATAGATTTCCCATCGAAGATGAAAAGCGTCAGCGTATCGCCTGCGGAGAGGCTCCCCTTGCTCATATTCGTTCCGGTAGATACGCGGCAGAAAACCTTCTCCAGCAGGTACGCGCCATACTGCATTATTCCATCATCGTTTTCGCCGAGCGGTACGAACAGCGTAGCGGTATCTTGAAGCAGCTTATTGGAAGCCATCGTCAATCACCGTCCCTGCGTATACCCAGCGCGAAGTCAATCCGGCGGCTTGGAGCAGCGCATACGCCAGTTGCGGAATGCGGATGTCTCCGAACCAGAGTCCTGTGCCTTGACCTGCGGAATTACCGTTGCTTACGCTGTAATCCCCAAGACTTTCAGAGCTGACGGAAGAAGCTGAAAAGCCGGTTATGGCGTCAATGCCGCCGTTGGCATCCAGCGTTTCCACGATATACGCACACGCCTTTTTTACCTTGGAAAAGGCGTTAGAGGATTCGTCCAGCATATTCACCGGCCTACTCACGATGCTGTCGATTACGTCCGATGCGACCTCTGCGAGACGTGCAAACAGCGCTTCCGCAACGGTCGTTCCATGAAACGTGGACGTATAGTAGCTATAGTCGATGTATGCCATAACAGCCTCCGTTACTCGTTGGTCTTTTCGCTCTTTGCCGTAGACTTGAGCTTTTTGTTTTCGGCGGTCAGCGCCTTGATTTTCGCATTCGCTTCATCCAGCGCAATGGCCAGCGCGGTGTCATGCGCTTTTACCTCAGCCAGCTCGCGCATGGCCGTTGCATAGTCGAGGGCTTTGCCGCGCATGATCTCCTTGCCGCGATCGTCAATGACGGAGTATCCATTTCCGAGATACTCCGTCACAACAGCGTCGTCAACGATGAGCTCGCGCCCGCCACGTTTTACACGCGTCATGATCAGTCACCTCCAGCTTAAACCTTGGAGGTGATCGTGCCGCTGCCGGAAGCATACACGCGACCGTCTGCATCGGTGACGAGGATCGTTGCCTTGTGACCGTTGGTGATGTTCAGCACGGTGGTATTCGTGCCGTCCCATTCTGTCCAGTCGGCACTGTCCGCAGCTACCTCGCCATAGTTCAGCGCCGTCGGAGCGGTATCCGCAGCTGCAGCGTAGAAGTAGCGTGAACCCTTCTTCACGTTCGTGCCGGTCGGCGCGGTAATCGTGATCTTGGTATCGCCGGAGGCGGCGGTGCCGGCAGCGGAGGAGAAGGTTACAGCGTCAGCGTCTTCGCCCTCAACAAAGAAGTCGCAGCCGTGCTGCTTATTCGGCAGGATGAATACGTCCTCGAAGGATTCCTCGAAGTATTCATACTTGCCCTGCGAACCGGCAGACGGCGCGTCCAACTGCGCGAAGTCGTAGACTTCAGGTGTAATGACGCAGGTCGGATGGCAGAGGAACATGCTGATCTTCTTGGCAGATGCGCCGCGCACCGCGCCGACGGTGAAGTCGTACACCGTCCACATATTGTCGGAGGGCACTTCCTCGATGGATACAGAGTCGATAGAGGTCAGCGCACGCTGAATGGAAGCCGGAGCAGTGCCTGCGATGTTCTGCTGACGATACCATGCCGTCGCGCCCTTCAGAATGGTGTTCACAGGCGGGGTCACATAGAGAATGCGACCGGTCGCCGGAACGTTTCGTTCGGTGGCCATCTCCATCATCAGGTCGAAGTAGGACAGGATGTTCTGAGTGGTCAGCTTGCCGGTCAGCGGAACGCGACCAGCGTCAGACCAGTCGGCAAACATGGTGGAGATCAGATAGCGATCCTTCTCCGGGAATTTCTGGCTTTCGTTCATCACGCGCGTGATGTTCTGAATGCTCAGAACCTCATTCGTTTCTACGATGTCGCGCGGATGAATGAAGTCGGACCAGACGCGATGGTTGCGCAGGGAAAGCGCCGTCCAGCTATTGGAATGGCGCTGCACGCGGTTGATAAAACCGTTGCGATTGCCGTCAACGCGGCCGGTCACAGAGACAGAGGGGACTTCGATCGTGTGCGCGTTTGCCCAGCGATAGTCGCCCTCCTGCTTGCGGGCAAAGAGCGCGCCGAAGTGCAGGACATTCGGGTACTGCTGCGAAAGCGCCTGACAGTACTGGGTTGCATAGTTAGCCATAATGTTTCACTCCTTACTTGGTCGTTGTGCTTCGCACGGGCGTAAAGCTCATGCTGAATGGGTTGGCGTTTCCGCCGCCGCTGTCCCCATTGTTGATGGGATTGGTGAATTTCGGCGGATTACCAGCGGGAGGATTGCCGCCGTCAGGCTTGTTTTCCGTCTTGAATGCATCAGGATTATCCTTGCGCATCTTCGCAATGGTCGCATCGGCGTCAGTAAACTTGCCGTCCTTGAATTCCAGACCGGCGGCTTCAAATTCCTTCATGGCTGCGCGCTTGGCAAACGCAGATGTAAACTCGATCTTGCCGAAGATCCCTTCGATGGCATGAGCTCTTGCCTGATCATCGAGGCTCTTCTGGAGCTTGGCAGTATCTTCGTTGTACTTCGTTTGCAGTTCGGAAAGCTGCTGCGTCAGGGCAGAATTGTCGCCAGCCGTTTTCTTGATGTCGGCAATATCCTTGTCCCGTGCGGCGACCTGCTCTTTCAGGCCGTCGCGCTCGGTGGTGAGCGTCCTGATGGTTTCGTCGCGCTGTGCAACGATCGCTTTGCTGGCATTCACGTCCTCGCCGTTCATGGACATTACCTGGTCTACCTGCTCGTCGGTCAGTCCGAGTTTTCGTAAATCCTCTCGCTTCATGGTCTTCCTCCTTTAATCTTTCGCGCTACGCTTTGGTGACGCTGTTCTCGATCAGCCGTCGCTTTGCGGATGACGTTCCGCAAGTCGCATTTATTTCAACGGCAGAAGCCGGTGAAACCAAAACAAAAAGCCCGCCACAGCTAATGCATATGGCAGGCAATGATGAGAAAGGGTTATTCAGTTGTCCATTTATGCAAGCACCTTATTGGCAACGACACGTTTGACCGAATGCCAACATAATCCACTTGCACATCGCTTTCCACGATGATTTCATCAGTTCCGCGCTTGAAGCGCTGGCGAATGCTTCCATCAACGTCTGTGAGTGGTTCGTCAGAGGGAACAAAGTGAAGCGCTGATTTGACAAAATCAACAGCCTCATAGAAGATGTCGGAAGCTGCCGCATCTGCGACCGTATACCCATAAGTCATCTTCTCATTCCTCCAATCCCAGTTCTTTATTGACCTTTGAATTCGTTTTCGTAGAAGTTTTCAGGATGTCCTGAATCGCTTCTTCTCTGGTCATGTGCTTGTCGTTCATCTTGTGCTTGATAAGTTCTTCGAACGTTTTGTTCGGACTGTCACGATCAAGCTGTTTCCGAGTTTCTTGATCTTCCATGAAATCTCTTGTCATAGTACGAAACGCATTTCGCAGTTCACACGCTTGACGAGCTTGATCTTCAAGCGGAAGCGATTTGTCAATCAATTCAGGTATGCGTGCGTCATGCTCCTTGTACCACTTGCGAGCCGCAACGTTTGAAAGTGAGAACTTATCCGGCACTCTCTCGTCTATTGTTATTTTACCATATTGCGTCTGCAAAGTAAAGCTGGTCGACTTTCGATTTGCCCAAACGGCTTTTGCGGAGGCGCTCCTGCTGAAGCCATACGTCGTGACGCGAGTTGAATCATATCGAAGGCCGGTTTGCTCGCAGAACTCCATCAATTTTGCTTCACGACGCTTCAGTTTGACAGATGCTGCCGAAAAGTCCCGTTCCAATTTCTCTGCCAAATCTTCGGATGACTGCTGTATCGCTGCATTGATCGTCTGACATTGCCGCCTTGATTCGCGTACTCGTCTTTCAAGTAGTCGCTGCGTCTGCGTCATCTCGTACAATTCATTGTTTGATATGCCGAGGCGCTTTGCAGGGTCGTGTTCAAACGACGGCGTTGAAACGCCTTCAAGATATGGATAGAAGTTATGATAGCAATTCCAGCCACAGAGCCCAGGACCTGTGCCATAGCCCGTTTCCTTGTAGAAATCTTTATACTTGCCACGTTTTCCATTCAGGCAATATATCCTGCCTTGCCACTCAGCGTGCTCTGGACGTGCGCCTGCGTGCGAAGTAACTTCGACGAGATCGCATTGCATGTCCTGTGCCCTGGCGAGTTGCAGTTGCGCTGTTGTCTGGTTCAGGCCTGTCAATAACGCACGGCGCGAAGCGGCTTCAAGGCTGGTATGCGTTCCGCTATCATAGACGTAGGCGCGATATCCCTTTTCTCCAAGCTGATTGATGCAGTGTCTTGCGGCTTCGTCGTAGGAATATGCACCGGACATGACCTGCATATACGCTTGGTCAAGGGCATTCTGAATAGAATGCGAAGCGTCGCGTGCCGTAGTCATCGTGAGATTGTCCATGAGTCCATTTGTTTTCTGCACGCCTGCGACAATAACGTCCATCAGCGCCTTGGAAGAAGCGATGGATGCAGGGTGCATACCTGCGGCACGATAGATCGCATCATCAAAAGCCAGTGCTTCCTTACTCCCGAGGACGAATATAGTTTTGATGCCTCTTGAGGTTTTTTGTCTGCACTTTTTGAGCATGCGGTTGCACATATCGAATGCAGCGGACGCTTCGCGAAGCTTCATCGCCTGCCATTGCGAAGTGTCGGAATACCGACCCATCTTCGCAACGCGAGCTGCTATGTCTGCCGTTATATCTGCTTCCAGCTTGGCAAACAGCTTCGCCACATCCTCAGCGCAACCCGCGAGGTAAGACGGATCAAGCATCCTTTATCACTCCTTGATTTCAGGATTGGGCTCAGGCTCAGCAAACGCTTTGGCAAATCCCATGATATCGTCATCGCTCGAAATATTGTTCTTGTCGAGTGTGGCTCTTGCCTTTTCTTCCGTTTCGCCATACCATTTGACACGGTATTCCCACGGCAGCATAAGACCATCACGCACGTCGGCGCGATCCTTTTCACGCTCTGTATCCGTGTCAACCACGATGCTGTCATCCCAGACATAGGCAACGTTGTAATCGCCCTCAGGCGCAAGTCCATACAGCGTAGCCAGCGAATCAACTGCCTTGGCCAGATCGTCCAGCGATCGCTCAAGACTTCGTTGGATCGACGTGACGGTTGCGTAGGAGCGCTGCCTGGACGTTTTTAATTCCGTCGCGGTTCGCGCCTGTTCGTTCACGTCGGAAAATGTTCCTCGCGCCAGACCGCAGGCGTCCTCGATGCGCATCAGAATGTTGTTCAATCCCTGTCCGTAATTGCTATCGCGTAGCGATGGCGCGAATGTTTTCATCAGATTCGAAGCGTCAGATGCCGAGGACGAACTGATGATGCCATTCATGCGGAACAGACGCTCTTTGCCGATGGGCAGCACCGGCACCAGTTCGCCGTCTCTTGTCTTGACGTGCTTGAACGCATCTGCGCTCGCATCGATTGCCATCTCGCCACCCTCATATTCCCACATGAATCGCTGCCATTGCCGATCCGCCTCTTTCAGCAGCCCGGAGCTGTCTGCCCGTGCAAAAACGGAAACTCCCAACTGTGAATGCTTGTCCACAACATTGCCCTGCGGAATTTTGAAATAGGCGAATAGCGGAAAATCGACATTTGCAATATGCGTCTCCGGTTGAATATCCGTCCATTCTTCAACCTCGGTCAGCGGAATATCCGTCCCGATGTCGTTGTCCGCATAACTGCGATAGGCACGGTTTGTGATGATGTAATCGTCCTTTTTGATGTCGTGTCGCTCCATACGCGTGAAAAACTCATGCGCCGTTCGCTTACGCTCCATAAAAATCGCACTGCGGATTTCGCCGCGACTGTTGAATGTCACAGGATAGAAATCATCAGCCTGCACATAATCGAGCGCCACTTCCTTGCCGGATACATACGGTTTGAAAACCAGCCCACCCAGCGCACAAGCGTATTCCGTCTGCACCTGAATTTGCGGCATAATCCCATCGAATACCTTCCTGATGAAACCAGCTCTTGATGGAATCGCGTCGCTCGTGTCGGACGTTCCATTCGAATGAGGATCAGTCACTGTCAGTTGCATTTCCAGTGTGACGAGTGTGGAGATTTCCCGTGCAATGGCAGAGGGCAGACCGATGCTCTGACTGTTCTTTTCCAGCCACGGCGCTTTGTTCGCGTATAACCGCGCCCATCGGTCAATGGCAGTCGCCATTTCATCGGTGATGAACGTAGACACAAGCTGGGAATTTTGAAATGCGGTCTTTCCAAACAATCTTTTCACCCTCTCCACTATGTTTGTGATAAAGCCCATGTGTTAACCTCCTACATTGCCAGTCGCCAGCGGTTTACAACAGTACGCAGCAGATAGCGGCATGCGTCCATCGCGTGATCGCCAACTTTGACCGGCTTTTCCTCGCCTCGCTGTACAGCTTTTTCATCCCAGATATACGCCTCGATCTCTCGCAAAAAAGCAACGCATCGGGATTGATTGACACGTAGCTTGCGCTTGCGGATAAAAGTTGACATATACCGTATACCGTCGAGCACGTCATTGTTGGCCTTGTGCACGCGGTAACCTCTGTTGGTCAGCTCTACGCGAAAAGATTCGGCGGATGGGTCGAGAACAACCTCTACGCTAAGATCGTGCCCGACAAACGCTTCGAAATCATTCGCATATTCGCTGTCTGTTTTTTGTCGCTGGGTCTTGCGGCTGTCGTAATAATACTCGTTGTCAATCCAGAATGTATCGCCATCATCGTAGACGTCGAGAAACACCATCGGATTTGTCGTGCCGTAGTCGCAGGCGATGTAGCGTTTGCATTTCCATTTTTCGCGATATAGCTCGATCCACTTCGCGTCGTTATCATCATAACGATTCTCGTCAGACCACATATCATAGATCAGCCCGTCGGCGGAAACCCATTCGCCGAGTATATAACGGCGATAGAACGTTCCAACGTACATATTCCGGTATCGTTCTTTTGTCTTTTCTGACAGCGACAGATTATCGTCCATCGTGAAGTGCAAGTACAGCAGCCTCTTGTTCTTGTACTGATTGATCCAGTTCAGCTTGAAAAAGTGCATGCGACTGCTGGGGTTACAGTTGAACCAGAGTTTGGCACCTTCGACGGAGCATCGGGACGTCGCCTGATTGACAAAGGATTCCGGCATCAGTACGACTTCGTCTAACAGAATTCCTGCCAATGTGATACCCTGAATGATGTCCTGCGAAGATTCATCTTTGCCGCCAAACATATAGAAATGGTTGAGCTTGCCTTGCCATGTGATAACCAGGCAATTTTCGGAACGCTTATCCTGTACACGATAACCGAGTATGGGCAATATCTTCACCAAACCATTTATGACGTTGCGCCGCAAACTGCCGATGCTCTTTCCGCATAGACCAAACTGCTGCGCGTCAAAACTATCCATCGCCCACATGACGAAGGACAGCGACATTGAAAGTGTCTTTCCGGAGCGAATCGCGCCATCAGCAATGATGCCATCGTAATCATGATATGGCGATTTCTCTCGCCACCAGCGGAGAATCTGCATTTGCTTATTGGAGAACGTACAGAAGTGAAACGACTCTTTTCGGATCATGCGTTTTCCTCGCTTTCTGCACCCTCCGTGTCGTTGATGTTGAGCGGTACATCGGAAACATCCCAAATATCTGGCCGCGCATCGTCCAGCGCTGCAATGAAGCCGCTATCATTGTCTATTTGCTCTACTCCGCTTTCAATGCGCGCTTTCTGCTTTGCCAGCAACGAAGCAGCGTCAAGTCCAAGGTCTTTGCTCATGACTGCAAAATTTCTGATGACCTCAGAAATATCACTGATGATGTTTGTTCTGAGCGGAACCTTTATGGTGCTGCCATCATCATTCTCTATTTCCTGCGTTTTGACAGTTTCTCGAATGATACGTGTAGTAGATGTCGATGTCGGAAAGGCTTGTATCTGCTTAAGGATTAATGCTAACGCAGCTTCGCCGATGTCATCATGGAGTTCAGCCATACGTGCCAGCTTCGCCGCCTGTTGATTGGCGAGTTTTTCGGTCAGTTTTGATTCCATTTTGATACCGCACATTTGCCTGGCATCGCTCCATTTTTCAGAAGCCGCTCTCTTGGAAATCGTACTGTAAGGAACTTTATGTTTCTTTGCCATATCACGAAGCGATATTCCGCCCCTGATATACTCAGCTTTTATTCTCTTCCAATTCGGCGCATTTGCTTTGTTTCCCACACCACCACCCCGATTATTGTTTGATGCGTCGTTCCGCGTGTTGCAACGGGCTTACTGCTTGCTTCAGCACGACGAACCGATTTCTCATAGGTTTGAACTGAAACGGCTGGAAACCATATTTCCTGCGATCTCCAGCCGCACTATCGATTTACACCTTCACCTGCATCTTCGCACGTGAATACTGCTTGTGGTCGCCGATCATCATATCCAGAAATTCTTCGCGCGTGAAATCCGACAGGCGGAATACCTCTTCGGGCTTCATGCCCATCTGCTTTGAGATCTCCTGCACTGTCTTTCCTTCAGCGATGAGCTTCTGTACAATAGCCTTCATTGGCTCCAGAAGGTGCGTGCCTCTGGCGCGGTTATGCGTGATCGTGCCGAACATGTCATCTGCTTCAGAATCGTGCGTAACGATCACCACAGGGACTTTTCCGCCGAGCAAGCTCTTTAGCGGCTCGCGACCAGCCACCGTCCAACGATGGAATCCGTCAATAATCGTGTAATCAGGCCGCACCACGATGGGCAGCGTCCAGCCGTTCGTCAGGATCGACTGGATCAGCAGTTGCAGGTTGTCCTCGGTTACGCGATTCGGGTTGTAATCGTTCGCAGTCAGTCTGTTGCGGTCGACCCATTGGAGCGAATCCAACGGCGCGAACAAATTCATCTCAGCCATGCAATTCACCCCCTTTCGGGATGGATTCTTTGGCGTCATAAACATAATCGCCGAATACGCCGGTGTAGAGCGCGCGCAGCGTTCTCAGCTTCGGGTCTCCGGCAATCAACGCATCGTGCATCCGCCGGAAGTGTCCCGGCTGCATGAACGCGGAATTGTTGATGAAGAACTTCCGATAATTCCGTGCAACGTTCTGCGTGCTGGGGTTGGTGAAATACTTCGAGGGATGCTTTATCAGCATCTCTTCAAGCAGTGCCTTGTAATCCTTTGTGGGCGCGCCTTCAAGTTCGCGACGTTTGCGCGTGCTGCGCTTGAACAATTCGCTGTCCCAATACAGCAGGGTCAAGTAGGCGTTGGGTTCGCGCCTTTCGATCTGTTCCCAGAGCTTCGCGTCGGTCTCCGCGATATGCCGCAGCCCTGCAATGCTCTCGGCCGCAAAGAAATTACACAGCCGCAGGTTGAACTTCGGCACGCCTACGCGGTAAAGGTCGATATACGATTCAGGAAAATCAAGCCGATACTCCTTGATGTACATCCAGATATCGCTGGTCTTCCAGTCGTAGATCGGGTAAATCTTGTTCCCGCCCGCAAGATTTCCGCGCGTCAGCTTGGTCACCGCGAGCACCTGCCGCCGCTGTACCGATTCGTCTGCTCGCAGGCCGATCATCTGGATGCCGTCGGCGGTAATCGTCTCGCAGAACGTCTGGTAATTCATCTCGCCGGGATAGTGAAGATACGGACTGCGCGTAATCGCCCATGGCGGCGGCTGGCGCACCCATTGTTCCTCTTTGCCCGGTTCAAAGGTAATCCATTCTTCATTGTTTTGCAGATGGTGCAGGATAGATACCTGCCGTACCGGCAGGCAGTACCAGCGGAACTCTGCGCCGGTAGAAGTAAAACGTTTCCGCCAGCGCAGCGCCATCTGATACATGGATTCATATATGGCCTCTTCGTCAATGAACAGCACCGTGAGCAACTTTGGGTCGATCTCTCCGTGCAGGATCAGATCATAGACAACATGCGCCATGCACAGACTGTCTTTGCCGGCAGAAAAGGCCATGTACACCCGGCATCCATTTGAGAACACGTTTTTCACGCGCGTTCTTGCAGCCTCAACCACACTCATGCTGCCCTCTATGGTTTTCAGTGGCATATCCGCTCACCTCACAACCATATCTTTTCACCGCACTTCGGGCAGATCAGAAATCTGCGCTGTATCGGCGTTGGCGTGTCAAAGCCCTCAATGGCGCCTGAAACAGACATAGCTTCCGGACTATGCGATAGCGGGGCGTTGTCCTGAATCGGCTGGAATGGCCGTTGCAACGGCGTTCCTGCGGCGTTGGGAATGATCTGTTCCGCAGCGTCAGTAAATTCCGCATCCTGCCTTTCGTAGCGGACGGATGCCTGGGCGAACTGCTCCTTGTGCGCATCGCTGACGATGCCGTAGCCGTTGAACATATCGTCTGCGCTCTCTGCTTCGGTATTGAGCATCTTCAACAGCTGATCGTCATAGCCGGGGACGTCAACGTCAGCGCCCAGCTCGGCAATGATCTGATCGAATGCGTCAGCGTCATCAATGCCAAGACGCTGGATCTGATTATCTGCCAGCATCAGCTTTTTCTTTTCAGATGCGCTCAGATTGGGAATGACGTAGCAATCTGCAGTTTCTGCGCCCATGCGTTCAAGCGCCGTCATCAGGCCGTTGCCGACCAGCACTGTGAAGTTCTCGTCAACGACCATCGGGCGCGTCTGACCGAACATCTGTACGGAGCGTACCAGTTCTCTGATCTGCTTCTCCGGATGAATGCGGACGTTCCGCTCCGGTCGTTTCAGATCGGCGATTCGGATCGTCGAAATCTTCATGCGTCCGTCACCTCCCTCAGGAAAGCGGCGGCGCTCGGAATCTTTTTCGCGGCTTCAGCGATGATCGACGGGTCGATGGCGTACACCTCGCGATAGCCCTGCCCCAGTGAAACGCAGCGATCGCGCTCCGGCCATGCGTGAGTACCCTGAACGAACCCATCCTTCCAACCGTAAATCGGCGGCAATGGCAGTTCGTTGTAGTGAATGTAACCGAGCAGCAGTTCGTGAGGCCAGTCGAAAATCGGCGCGTATCGCTTTTCGCCGGTCTTTTTCTCGATCAGGCCATCCTTGCCGCATACGTTGCCGTCAATCACCCGATGGCCGACAATCAGCACGTCGAGGCGGTGTGCGAAGTACATCTCAGAAAATGGGCCGCGCTGGTTGATGAGGTGCCACCGCTGACCGCGCTCTCCCGTAGCGAAGATCATGTCCTGATGCTGCGCCAACCAATCCAGATCGTACCCAGTGTGCATCGGCTTGACGCTCTGAGGCTTGTGTTCCATACACCAGCGAACGAACTCAGGATAGTCCAGATCTGAGTATGCAAAGAATCCACGTTCGAGTCCTGCCTGCCGACAAAGATCGCCCAGAACAACGCTGTCCTTTCCGCCCGACCATGCGTAGGCCGCATTCCTGCCTTCGACAGCTTCACGGATGCGCTCAACCGCCCAATTGGCATAAGCTTCGACTTCCTGACGGGTGACGTATTCTTCGATGTGCTCCAGCGCATGCAGCCAGGTTGTATTATCCGAGGTCTGTTTTCTTCCAAGAACGCGCTTCATGCCGTCACCGCCTTTCGACGGTCAACAATCCACCAGATCAATGCCGCGGCAAACATGGCCAGCACCATCCAGATGCGCACGTTCTGCATCAGCGTCCACACGCCCATAACGCCCATCGGAACCAGCAGCTGCCATGATGCAACCGCTGCAATATCCACGATAACGCCGAGCTTCTTTCCGAAGTTGACCATGGAGCCGTACAAGAAAGACGACAGCGACGAAACCGCCACCAGCGCCACCAGCACGCCCTTCAACAGATCCACAGTGGGGGAGTAGGTGGTGAACGCTCCGGCCAGCACGAACAGCAGATAGAAGCCGAAGAGTAATCCGCCCATGATGAACGGGCGCGTCATGCTGATCTGCTTCGTTCCGTCTTCATTCTGCTCATTGTAATCGAGCAATTCCCAGAAGGTGGGATAGAAAAACGCACCGAATGCCAGCGTCACGCAGAGCCAGCCTTTCGCCCTGATCTGCACCGGGTCGATCTCCGTGGAGATTCCGTGTACACCGTTGGTCAGCATGGAGTAGACGACCAGCAGGGCAATTAGCGCATAGACGGCCAGCCATGACATATTATCCGTCGCTACGTTTCGGAACGTCGCCTGTCTCAGATAGAAAACGATAAAGAAAATCGACAGCGCGTATACGATGACGTATGCCACCGTGCTACCAATGACGGTTGGGGCGAGCATCTCATAGATACCGTTCATGTTTACCCAAATCTGGAATACGCACATCAGCCCCATCAGAATTTGAACAGGCTTGCTCTTTGCCACGTTGCGCAGCTTCGGCATTCGTTGAGCAAGAAGCCCGAACACGATGCACGTCAGCGTATTGCCCAATGCCCAGAGCAGCCAGGGAAAAATACCGTATGTGTTCGCAATCTGCGAACCGACAATGAACGAACCCGCGCCCGCCCAGGTCGCCGCAATCGACATGGCGTACCAGAGCGGCGGGTTTGATTTGAATCTCAGCTTGATTCGTGAGAACACTTTTGAACCCTCCTCTTGTTGATCGGTCAATGCGAACTTGGCGGGTTCGCTTTGAGTGTCTGCGCCGGGAGCAGAGCGCAGAGCCGATTTTCCTCCTTCCTCACGAATTGCTATGGATAAAGATTCAGCAAAGCAAAACGCCCCGCCGTCGAAGGTGGAGCGTTGGGAAAACGTGCGGAGCATTTCAAGCGCACGAATTCACAATAAGATTTTACCACGGTTAAAAAGAACCGTCAAGGATGGCAAACGACAGCAAATCGGAAGCTTTTGTCAAGGGTTTTCAGCCTCGATCAAGTCAATCGCTGTTTTTGTTGCCTTCAACGCACCGGAGACTTTGCTCCGCAGGGACAGATGCTTTAGGCTGGTCGCGGACTGTAAACAGCACGCGACTGCTTTTCGCGCCATTGCCGCCAACCTGCGCATAGCTTCTGGCGTGCAGAAGTGTAGCCACGCCGCCATGCCGGTCAATTCCGCTTCTTTGGGATTCGTACTTCCCTCTGGGAAACTTGCGTGGTAGACAATCAAATCGCGTTTCTGAGGGAAAATGCAGCTTTCGCCGCACACAACAACCTTCGTAGGGGAACTCATACCCAGAATGACCGGATAATCCCTCATCGCATAACCTCCATGACGCTGATGCTCGTTGGGTTGATGCCGTTCTCGCAAGCCAACAAATCAATCGTAGCTGCGATTTCTCCATCAAACGATCCGCGGACGGTTATGGCGCAAAGCTCGCGCCCATCTGGGGAAAGAAACACGTACCATGGCTCTCGTCTTCTGCTCATTTTTTGCTCTTTCCCTCCGTTTCTTTCTCCGGCATAAACAGTTCTGGATTATTCAGAATGACCATGTGCAGTGCATTGGCAAGTTCATCGATACGCTTTTCATCGTGGTTTTTATAGCCGAGGAACTCGAAAACTCCGTGCAACATTTCGTGTAGCAGATCTGCCTCCATCTTCTTCGGAGCGTTGGGGCAGATGCGGATCACCAGATCGCAATAGTCGATTTCACCGGAGTAATTTGCGGACCCGAGCGAAAGGTTCTTCGTTTCCTCCACTGCATACACCTTTGCGCCAATCTTGATCTTTTCAGGGATTCTCATAACGTCTTACACCTCCCACGGAAATTCCTGCCGGAAGTCTGCGCCCATCAAGCCGCGCAGCGATTCCTTCATGAAGATCGGCGTTCCGCATCGTTTGCACTCTTCGGCAATTTCGTCAATCCATTTCTTTTCCGGGATAACTCTTTCGTTTCGGCGACCGGTTTCCGCGCCGACAATCACCCAGTTCATCGCCGTCAGGTTCTCAATGCTGCCTCGCGACATCCGTTCGAGTATCGGTTCTACGGATACAAACCATTGCGCGGTTGTATCCCAGTTTTCAGATAAGTACCCCGTTCTCCCCGTGTACTGGTCGGCTTGCTCCGCATCCCGCGTCACGCTCGTTCCAATCCAACAGTCATTCGGCAGTTTAACGCCGTTCTTCCGCAACTGCTTAAACCGTGCTGGATTCTTCGTCAGAACATGTACCGGTGCTGGGGCGCTGCTTCACAAGCCTTGAACACCTGCTCAATCCACTCGTCCGGCACCCATTCGCCGAATAAATCGGCCATTGAGCATACAAAGATTGTGTGCGGCTTCTTCCAGTGCTGCGGTTCATCCAGCTTGTAGCGATGGAAGGTGGGGTCAAACTCATAGGGATACGGCGCAATGCGTCCTTTTCCGCAATCTTCGTAGGGATGTTCCATTTCGTGGCAAGTCCCGTCTGCGCACGTCACGAAGCCATCTACCACATAACCGTCTTCGTCATATATTGCTATCGTTGCACACCCGAATCGCTCCGCAATTCTTCGCGCATAGCAGTATTCGCACCTGTGATAACAGCCCGTTACCGGGTTCCACGTAGCGTCACACCAGTCAATCTTCGTGTTCTGGCCCATATCATACCTCCATTCTGATCTGTCCCTCTGCCGGTGGCACTTCCTTCGGCTTCGACAGATCCCGCTTGTAGCTTTTGCATGTCCCGTCCGGGATGTAGACGTTGAGGCCCTGGGGATATTGCTCCGCGAAAAGCTCGTTCCGCTTGAAGCACTTTCCGTAGACCGCGTAGCCGTCAAACTGCCTCGGCTCCTTGAACGCCGAGAAGTTCTTGCAGGTGTAGCAGCTCATGGCCGATCACACCTCTCAAACTCGATCACCCACACCCATGGGTTGGCGTCCCAGCCGTAGCGCGGCAAATCTGCCTTCTGAATGGTCTTATCCCACAGGATTTTGAACCATGTTGGCCTGCTCTGCATCATCTCTCCCGTGATGACGTCATACGCATACTCTTTGCAGCCTTCTGCGTCAACATCGGAAGAGGAAATGTCCTGAAGCCTTTCCAACCGCACGCTTGTAACCCGCAAGAACAGCCTTGCGGCTTCACGCGGCATGTGGATGGATGGACGCCACTTTATAGGCTTTCCATCGCTTCTCGCAATTTCATCGGCTTTATACAAAAAATCATTTTCATGGAAATCAACGGGTATTGATTTTTTAGGTTTTTTGTACCGTATCGGGCAAAAAGCCTCCCGTACCCACAGCACATCGCCGTATTGATATGGCGCCCTTACTGTTTCGGGTTTGTAGCAATACATCGGATGCCACAAAAACGTCCGATAGGGTGCATCGATTGTAATTGCGGTAGCTGTAGGTCTCGCTTGGATTTTGTCGTTCTTCAAAATCCGCCGTGTCTGTGTTTTCCTGCCTTCCAGGATGGCCTTGACCATCTCAATGTTAAACAGGATCGGCTTCTCTGCCATGCTGTACCTCCTTCCATCCGTTCGTGATCGCTACCTTTGCTTGGTCTTCCGGATCCATTCTCTTGAAATTGTCCCAGCAATCGGGACAGAGGAAACAGCCTTTTTCGAGGTAATACGTTTCGCCCATTTCGCGAAGTTCGTTAAGGTCGGCTGTGGTGAAAATATCGCCGCACCTCGCACACCTAACTTTGTTCATAGCGTTCCTCCAAAATCAAACATAATCTGACCGGCGTTCTTCTTGCCGGTGCTGATTGTCAATGCAGGGGTGTAGATATTTTTTGATTCTGGCACAGGCCTGCTTTCAAGCTCTCCGATGGCGTTTCCGGACAATTCCGCATCGGGCATATTGTCCGCAGTTGGTTTAGCTGTAACGCCAGTAAACGGCGTTGCAACTGCTCGAAATACGCTTTCTGTCATAGCAATTGCTCGGCGCGTGTTCCATGTCGCGTGGAAGTACATCGGCGTGTACCATGTGCTTTCCTGCTCATCACCGAACAGCACGTTACCGGTCATGGGTTCTGTCAGCGTGTTGCCGATTTTTACATAGCCAGCGCATCCCAGCAGAGATAGTTGTATGTAGCACATCAGAGCTACCGTTGCATCCAAGTCCTGGGCAATGAAAAGTGCTTGCATCTGGTAGTTGATGCCGATAGAACGCAGATAATTGGCTGCTGCCACCAGCGTGGCTCCAGCACCGCAAGCGCAGTCGTTGATGGATATCCAACCATGCTTCTCAATCTGGGATTTCAGCAAGTCACCGTTGATGGTTACCTGCGCCATCAGCCGGCAGACGTCATATGGTGTAAAAAACTGGCCCGCATGGCTGTTGCCAAGGTCGAGATCCATATACAGTTCGCCGAGAAAATCGCAGTCGGGATATTCTTCCATTCCCATTACGATGTGGGTGAAGAATTCAGGAAAGACTTTCAACACATCCTTGTCGTACTTCTTGACGACGCGCATATACATTTCCTCGCGCTTCTCGAAGTGACGTTTGTCCACGGCGTTGGCGATCGCACAGGCGATCATCACGACCATATCCTGCCAGACCTCGTAGCGGGAATAGCGATAGCACAGTTTATTGAACAGCTTCACCATCTCGCGTTGACGCTCATTCCGCCCCACATAACTGGTCATCTGCTGCTCCTTCCTCTGTTCTGCCTTGCTTTGGCTCTCTGGCTTCGATGCTTACTGCACCTTCCACACCAAACAACAGCACCGTCATGTCCTGAACCAGTTTTGTTCGCCACGTCCGAAGAGATCGTTCGCTCCTGTTGATGCCAAGCGCAGCGAGCTCTGCGGAGATCTCCTCGAAGGTGTAAGATTTGGCTTCCTCGCTGCGATCTTGACCGTGGGCGGTTTCGTTGAAGTAGTACATGCGAATGACGATGAACTCTTCTTTGTCTTGGAACTGCTTTACTACAGCATCAATCTCATCGAACCTTGCCTTGGTTCGTTCGTAGGACGCTCTTCTGGCGGCGATGTGCTCATCGTACAGATTCACCCTGTCCGACACTCCGCTCCCCGGAGGGGGAGCGACGCTGATGTCGTGAGACTTCTCTATGGGTTCAAAGCCGTAGCCGTCTAAATCGTTCACCAGTTTTTGATAGGTCTTGTAATTCCGCAGCAGACGTTCGGTCGTTCGATACAGATTCAAGCTTCTTTGCTGACGCTGCAGGTTCAAGACTTCGCGTGCGCCATCCTTTGCTGCTTCTCTGTATCTGAGTAATTCCTTATCGCTTTGGCGTTTGCCCACAGGTCGTCCCTCCCTTTGCAGCAGGACGGGCGGATCCCCGCGTCGTCCGAAAATCAATGTGCCGGCTTTCAAGAGTATCCGCGAACCGTTCTACATCGCTCATTGGGCTTTTGCGCCCCCTGAGATACCCTTCGTCATACGCCTGCTTGTAGACGTATTCCATCTTGTCTTCCCACGCGCAGGTCTTGAGCCGCTCGTTCTCTTTGTGCAGGCCGGAAGTTGCCCGGCGAATGGAGTGGTAGTTGTATGCTACGGCGCTGCCGCCGATGGCTACGCCGGATACGAACAGAATGATTCCACCAAATATGCTCATTTTGTCTCTTGCTCCTTTATCTGGCGGGAAGATCAACGTCTTCCCGCACAGCCCATGCAATAATCAAAATCAACCGTCAGATGATTGTGTTCGGGTATAACGCTTTGAACAGTTCGTGCAGCGGAACCGCCACTTCCTCTGCCTGCGGATGTGCAGCGCCCGTGAGCCGCTTGGCGCGAAGATCAAAGAAGTGCTGCCATGCACGAAGATTGCCGGTCATGACCAGCTCCGTCTTGGTGCTGGTGGGAAGTACAGCGCGCGCCTCCTGTGGAAGCAGACCGAAATTCAGCAGCGCGAAGTAAGCCGTTTCTGCGCTCATGCATTGCCGCTTCCAAAGCGCGTAGCCCTCCGTGTCCTCATCCAGATAACAGGGACGTATGACCGTGATCTCGCGATCAAATCGTTCGTCTGCGTAATTGCAGTACCTCGTGCTCTCCTGACAGAAGCTCATCTTCCGATGGCGGACAAACTCGTGCGATACGCCGCGATCTACGGTGAATCGAACCGTTTGTCGCAGATGTGCCAGCTTTTCCGATGGAACACGGAGATCGGCGTAATGGATCTGTCGTACCCGTGAATCCGGTTCCGCGTCCTCGTCGAGGAATCCCATGTCCCGAATGAATACGGGGTCGAAATGCCCGATGAAATATCGCCCTGCGAGAGAACCGTACCCGAAAAGCTCCAGCCACGCGCGGATGTTCCCGGATACGATATACCGCTGACCGACATTGCTCATTTCCAGCGTGGGCGGCTGTTTGCCGCTGTCGCGGAGAATCTGAAGCCCTTCAGCCACGTTCTCATAGAGGTGGCGGTCGCTGATCTCAAAGATCATATCGCCATGTTCCAGCACGGACAGATGCTTTCGTTTGATCAGACCTCGCACGAATCCGTCGGCGCTGTTCTCAGTGGATTTGCCGTCGCTTTTATAGCAGGTGCGGCCTGCGCGTTCGATGTTCTCAATGCCGCCGCGCAGTTCATTTCGTTCCTCGATCTGGAACGACGCTCGTATGATCTTCACTTTACAGCCTCCATATCTGCGACAAACGCCCGCGCCATAGAGAGGTTCATGGTTCCCAGAAGGGAAACTGCGGTGCCGATCACCTTAAACACCTGAGCGCTCCTGCCGATCTCGATGCGGGCGGACAGATTCTTCGCCTTTTCAGGTTCCTTGCGTTCAGTCGCGCTCCACACTCTTGCGAAAGCGGCGACCTTATCTTTTTCTTTCTGCCACTTCATCAGCGGCACGACTTCCTTGAGCTTGTCAGCGCTCCGGATTACATAGGCTTTCATGCAGTACCTCCTCAATACGGATTTCAACGCCGGGGATAGCGGCATATCGCTTTTCAATTGTGATGGATACGATCTGCGCATCGTCCCTGTAAGCGACGCCGTTGAGGGCATCGCAGATGATTTTCGCGATATTATCGCAGTCAGGCTTCCTGGTGGGTCGAATTGCGCCGTCCAGCATGGCGGTCACCTTACGTTTGCTGGCTGATCTGGGAACAGAAAATCTGGCGGTGATGTACATGCGAATGCCGCCATCGCTGATGTAGGCTTCGCTGCACTGGCGCTGAAACTCCAGCTTCACCAGATTTTCATAGCTCACGGTTTTCTCCGGGGTGTATGTGCGGGAAACGTTCCCATTGCGTACCACCCGCGGGCGAGCCTTTCCGCAGGGTTCGCCCGGAACTGTAAATTTCATTTGGCATCCTCCTCTTCGTCGTGCGGGAAGGTAAAGCACTCGTGGCTTCCGTCCAGCCAGTCGCGCTCTTCCTGGCTGACGTTGTAGCCCATGCATTCCATGTGGTCGTACAGCTCGCGAATCGTCGCGGTGTTCTCTTTGGGCTTGCCGCTGTAGCGATCCAGCATGTTCATATCGCCAATGTCGATCCGGTCATACGCCGCCAGAACCGCGCCCAACAGCAGCCGCTTTTCTGGAAACTGGAAGATTGCGTCGTTGTCGATCTGGATGCTTCCGGTTCCGCCTTCCTTCGGCTCGCTGTGAAGGAAAACCTCGGCAAAGCATCCGTGCGTCGTCGGGCAGTACTGATATTCCCTGCGGGTCAGGTCCCAGATCACAAAACGCAGCGCGTCGGTTTCATGCCCCTTGAGCGACAGGCCTTTCATGAATTCGCTGCGCATTTCCTTGAACGCCGCCGCGATTTCGCGCTCATGATTGGCGCGGGCTTTCATACGCTCCTGCGCTTCACGCTTGGCCTGCTCTTTGGCGTCAGCGTGCTTCGATCGTTCTTCGTACAGCTCGACATTGCTTTCCTTGATGATGTAAGCGTATGCCGTACCTTTCCTGCGCTTTATTTCGTCGATCTTGGTCAGCACATTGGAATCACAGTAATAAAAGTTTTGGTTCCAACTGTACCTGGAATAGTCCGCTTTCTTGATTTCAGCGGCGAAAGCATTCAGCTTTTCAACCATGTGCGGCAAACGGGCTTTGCGGTCACGCCATGCCCGAACCCTGTACATTACGTTTCGGTATTCGTCGGTTCCGACTTTTTCAAGTGCTTCCTGACGCAGCGCGTCATCCTCGATCTCGGTAATCTCCGCGAACTGCATCAGCGTTGCGCCGCGCTGTTCCGCCTGCGCCATGCCGCCTTTATTGAGCTTGGCAAGCTTCGCATAGCGGCGAATCGTGGTATCGCTGATGCCGGTATTTCCGGATATTTCGCCGACGTTCATGCCGAGATCCATCATCATCTGAACACCGCCGACCCTTTCCGTGACGGTCAGGTCGTTGCGCTGGATGTTCTCGGACATCATTACGGCGATCTGTTCCGGATAGGTCATTTTCGTATCGATGATGCAGGGTAGCTCGTCGAGTCCTGCAATGCCCGAAGCGCTGAAGCGACGGTGACCGATGACGATGCGATACTTGTCCGGCGAATCGGGAGAGGGAACCACGGTCAGGTTCTGGAGCAATCCCTGCTTTCGGATCGAAGCGGTCAGTTCGCTCAGGTCGCCCAGCTCTTTCCGTGGATTGTCCGGGTGCGGCTCCAGTTTGGAGCAGGGTATCATTGTGATCATCCGTTATACCTCCATCCCCTCGGGGTATTTTGTTGATAGCGCTCGATAGTTTTCATCGGCAACCTTTCCGCACTTGGGACACTTCATAGCAGGAATCACGTTCCGGTGAAAATTCGCGTCGTCGTAGCCCCAACCTTTGGTGGTATATCCGCAGTGCTCGCATTCGAACACCGCCTTGAAATCACGTCGGTTCTGGCAAATAATTTCCTTGATTCTCATGTCGCATTCTCCTTTTGCGCTTTGCTTTCGTCCATACGTTCTTTTGTCATACAGGCTTCGCACACCATGTATCCAAAGCCGAACGGATTATGGATTTGGCGGCTTGTGTAGGTATCGCCGAATGGCAGATCTTTGCCGCAAGATGCGCAGTTGACGATGGTTCCCATATCGTACAGCACGAGCGGGCAATACCAGCCGTCGGGGATTTCGTAGGGCCGATACTCATGCTTTGCGAAATCCCATTTTCCCGCTCGCGTCATTGCTCATCCTCCTCAAAGCCATCCAAATGGGAACTGGAACCTTCGCTTTCTTCAAGCGTCTCGTCATAGCCGTTGAACATATTGAGCTGACCGCCGGCCTCTTCCTTGGTGACGATGTAATAGTCGCTGCCTTCCTGCACAACTTCATGCCCACCGCTCACGACATAGCCCTTGTTCTCAGCCTTGCTCTGCAATGTCATTGCAATCTTGTAGTTGATGGTCGGAATGAGCGCCTCGCGTTCGCCGGTGGGCGAGTTCTCGCACTTCACCTTGTCCTCAAGGATGGAAAAGTCGATCTTCAGGGAAATAGTACCCGCCTGGGTGTTTTTCGCCTCCATGATCGGCAGCATCTTGGTGATGTACCGATCGAGATCATGGCGCATTTCGTCGAAGTGCGCACTGGAGAGATCGAGTCTTTTTTTCGGGTCGATATACATCATGGGTCATATCCTCCTTGTGAATCATTTGGTTATCCTTCAAGCATAGCGCGAATTGAATCGCGCATCTTTCGTCCTTCAGCACGACGCTTGGATTCGCCGTCCATCTTGATCGGCGTACAAACCTCGAAGATGCGATCGTACACACGCTTTCGCCGGACATCAGTTTCCGTCTTGAAATCCATCAAGTTGGTCGTGATGATCATGGGTTTCTTCGCAGCGTATCGGGAATCGATCACTGTGAAGATCTGCTCCGCCTTGAATTCGGTATTTCGTTCGGCACCGAAATCATCCAACACCAGCAGTCGTGCGGTATTCATTTGATTGAGCAGTTCAGCAAGATCATCGCCGAACATATTTGCCGTCAACCGTACGATGCTGGTTACCAGTACAGGCACGCGCTGTGCCATCAGCGCATTGGCGATGCAGCTTGCAGCAAACGTCTTGCCTGTTCCTGGTGAACCATAGAAGATCAGTCCTGCGTTCCTTGCCAGCATCTCGTCAAAATGCTCCACGTAATTCCTGCAGATGCGCAACACGCGCTGATCTTCGGGCGCTGAAGCAATGAAATGGTCAAATGTGGATTCGTGAAATCGTTCATCCACCAGAGAATAGCTGGCCAGCTCACGGACACGCTGCAATTCCTGCTGCCGCTGCTTCTCAGCCTCTTCACGAGCCAGTTCATCCCTGCGGCACTGGCACATACTCGGAACGTAGTGTCCGTTGAATGGAAGCCTGAACTCTTTCTTCTGGCCACATACGCCGCAGTGCAGCATTCCGTCCTCGCCGATGGTGTCTCCCGGTTCGGCAGGAATGTGTGATTCAGAACCGAGCTGCGCCATGGCGCTCACGGCAAGATCGCCGATTGACTGCATAGGCTACCTCCTCAGTAAAAATCGTCTTCGTCGGCGTAAACCGGCTTCTGCGTTTCAGTGGGCTTTCGTGCCCTGCCCCTGTCCTGATCGCTTGAAAGCCAGTTGGTGATGAATCGCTTGATTCCACGCCTGGTCTTTCGATTTGCACCAGCCGACATTGACCAGCCGATCATGTTTCGCAAAGCCTGCTCCACGTCCACCTTCGGATAGAGCTTCTTGTAAACCTCGATGTTTTCCATCGGAACGTTATAGCAAGAGCCATCATTCAGCGGAATGTTGAATTCGCTGGGGGTTGGCGCAGGTTCGGGGGGTGGCGTGGAGCGCCCGGAATCGGGCGGCTCCGCGCATACTACATCGTCCTCTTTCTCTTGTTTCTGTACTCTTGTATCTGAACTCTGATATCTAGTATCTTTATCTCTAATATCTGTGTGGAAATTTTCCACACCACTTTCCACTTGGTTTCCACTATCGGGGGGTGGAAGAAGCTGAGAATCTTTCTGCGCACGTTTCTGCATTGCCCAGTCGGTTTCGCTGCCAACCATGGTATTGTGCTCAACCAACACCAGCGTTCCATCCACATCCTCGTAAATCAATCCGAAGCGTTTGTAGAGATTCAAGGCAACACGGATGGTGTCGGCGGAGAACCACTTGCAGTCCCGTTGAATCTTCTCCACGTCGTAGGGAATGACGATCTCGCCGATGGTTCGCGAGAGACGTCCACCCGTGTTGATAGTCTTGAGACAGAGCATTTGATACAGGACAACGTAGTTGGCACCATCCTTCTGGCTCATAAGGAAATCCACTGTATCCGAGGTCATGAAGGATTCCCTGAGCTTAATCCAGTAGTAACGCTTTCCTGTTGCCATATGCATACCTCGTTAGAACGGCAGTTCATCGTCGTCCACTTCCGTGAAGCCGCCGGTATCCATCCGCATCTGTTCCGTGCGCTGCTGGGGTGCAGGCTGTCCGTAAACCGGTTGCTGAGAATATCCCTGCTGTCCGTAGACCGGAGCCGGTGCGCTGCCGGAATACTGACCAGAGTTTTGCCCATCAGACTTCGATGTTACGAATTCAACCTCGTCTGCGATCACCTCCGTCACATAGCGTTTACTGCCGTCCTGAGCGTCATAGCTTCTGGTTTGCAGCGAACCACGTAGACCGATTTTGTTGCCCTTGATGAAGTACTTATGGACAAAGTCGGCGGTACTGCGCCAGGCTACGCAGTTGATAAAATCGGCTTCGCGCACGCCCTGTTGATTGGCAAAGCGGCGCTGAACTGCGACCCTGAAGGTCGTACAGCTGATGCCGCTTTGTGTAGTCCGGTATTCCGGATCAGCGGCAAGGTTGCCGACAAGGACACAGCTGTTGATAGGTCATCACTCCTTTACGGGCACGTCCAGCACCTGCCTGATGGCCGTGGTGTTCATGTAAACGTCGTTCTCCTCCAGCAGCATGCGTCGGGCGATCTCAGTGCGTGCCAGTTCGTACTGCAGCGCGTCGTATTCGATGCGCGGAACCATGACAACATCCTCAATCGCATGAATTTCAAACGCCGCGCTGGTGGTCTTGGAGCTTGAATGCCTCTCTCGCGCGTTGCAACGTCCCTTAAAGCATTTTTTCTTACTCATGATAGAAACCCTCCATTCTTTTCTTGCAAACTGCTATGGCCTGCTTGCATTGAGCTACATCGAACATACCGATGTGCGTTTCTTGCTCGGGAATTCCGAGCTGCGCTGCCAGCCACTTGTAGGCGGCCCTGCGTGTCGTTTGTCCTCGCCGCCAGATCGGGTCAAAAGCAGCGTGAGCGGCTTTCTTGTACTTCCGAAGCTCAGCGTCGGCCAGACGGCCGAGCGGCTGATCGGTGCCGCGATGAACGCCGACCCACGCGCGGCACTCGCGGCAATAGTAGATCATTCCGAAGCTGCGTCCGTAGACAATGCTGTCGTCTACGAAGCGCGTGGGTTTTCCGCAGTAATCGCAAAGCACATTTTTCATTGCCAGCTTCCCTCCAGCGCCGCCAGCTCTGCGGGCGGCATCGTTTCAATGCCCAATCCCTTACAGCTTTCCACCGCCACGTCGATCAGAGCCGACATCTGCTTCGTGTCGTAGGTGCTCGAACCGTAGTAAAGCACCATGTTGGTGCAGCCGTTGATCTTGCTGGGAAACGTTTCGGCGAACCAGCCGAGGCCGTTATGCTTCCAGCCTTCGCACAGCCGATCCACCGCTTCGTTTCGCACACAGACGGTTTCGGAAACGCCGCCGATGTTTCGTATCAACTCCTGATAGACCTCGACCTTTTCCATGTTCAGCGCAACCGCCAGTTTGTCAATGAGTACCCATGCATAGGCGTTCGCGTCAAGGGAACGCTTTCTTCGGAACTTTTTGATCTCGACGGAAACGTCCGCTTCATGCAGCTCGTCGAAGATCTCTCGAAGATCGCCTTCCACGGCGATGGTTACGCGCTGCTTACCGTCCAAGCCGACCGCAAGATCAATCAGACGGCCTTTCATCGTGCACCCCAGTGCTCCAGATACACCCGTTCCAATCCGTTATCGCGCAGCCACTTGATGAACAGATCGACGGTCACGCGGATGTCGTTGGTCTCGTCACGTCGATAGGTTTCAATCCATACGTTTGTGCCGTTGCTGGCCAGATAGCTGAATTCGTTCGCTTCCGGCACGATGAACATATACATCGGGTGCTGGGTGCTGTCGTAGTATTTACCAGCGTCGTAACGACTGGTAAACTTGATGTCGTAAATGCTTCCGCCCTTCAAGGCGTCCAATCGACCGTACAGCAGAAAGTCCATGCCGCAAATCCGCACGTCGCGCTTGGCGACACATTGTAGAATGCCGCCCTTGACGATCTTTGCGATCTGCGCAGCCGGTTCATACCAGGGATGCTCGCTGATCGGCAGACGGAGGACTGCTGAGGTATTCGCTTCAGCGTCCGAAACTTCACAGGGCATCGTGGTTTCGCCATCAACGATAGTGGTGACCAGATTCTCAAAGTCGATGCCCTTCTGCATGGCTTCACTGGTCGGTGCGGGTTCGCGCCGCAACACTGTCAGAAATTCATCCATCGGGTTTCGATCGGCGGATTCATATTGACTTTCCATCATGTACAGCCACGAGGAAAGCAGACTGTGCGTCATCAGGTAGCGATTCATATCAACACCTCATTCAACAAAGCTGTAGCTACAGTGCGGGCAGCTCGTAATGAGCCTGCTGCCCGCTTCCTCAACGGTAATGCCGCGCGGTCCACTCTTTCCATTGGTCGGGAGATAGATGTTGTAGCCGCAGCGATAACAAACGCCATTCATCGGAGCAAATACCGGGCATTCGTGTTCATCGCAGTATTTGATCTGTGCCCTGTTGGCTTTGGTCGGGCTGAAATTGCCGCTGTTCACGCTTTGCCACCTCCATCTTCGGGAACGTAGCACTTCTGTTCGGCAGAGAACGTCACGCCGCATTCCTTCATCCTTCGGTTCCAGAGAACCTTGAGTTCGCGCTGACTGGTGAGCGCATGGGAGAGGGCTTTGAATGCCGCCATCTGCCCGTTGGCAGACTGCGCGTCTATGATTTCGTCGATGATTGCCTTGCCCTTCTTCATCGCGATTTCGTAGTGCTTTTTCTCAGCTGACAGCACCGCAGCGTCGTTTTCGGATTTCTTCTCGTACTGGTCGAACAGGCGGGCAAGAAAGTCATTGGGGGCACCGTCGGTCAGCTCGGGGATTTTCAGAATGCCGTTGATGCCGCGCGTGCCTTTAGCAAAGTATCTCTCGCAGTTGGAAAGGCCGAGAGTTCGATTGTTTCCCTGCATTTCAAGGAAGCCACCCAGGTCCATCGGAATCCACACCGTGTTTTTCGTGCCTCCCTCGATCATCAGGCGAAGGCGGGTGTTGTCGCCGTCCTTGTCCTCGACGGCATGGAAAAGCACCACGATGTGCTTGTCCAATTCATAGAAGCAGTAGTCCATCAGCCGCGTGAACTCGCGTCCAACTGCGCCGTATCCCTGCAGGGAAAGAGAACCGTCGCGCTTTCCGTTCTTGGGGTCGTTCTTGATCGCCCACGGCTTCATCAGATCGAGCAGCTTGCCGCCCGTATCGAATACCAGCGTATCGAGATCAACGAGGTTGGCGGGAATGAGATCGTCCAGCAACTCCTGATAGGTCTGCGGCTGGATATAGGGACGGCGGTACAACGGTTCGATACGGTCAATACCGAAGTCGATGTCGATGTGCAGAGCGCGCGGCGCAGAGAGGCCGAGCGTGGTCTTGCCGATTCCAGGATAACCGGCAATGAGCATGCGAATTTTCTTCGCTTTGGTCTGGGTTTCGCTGGGCTGTCTAATCATGGGAATCTCCTTTCGAATGTTCAATGATGTAATTCAGGATCAACTGTTCAAGCAGGGCTTGAATGGTGATGTTATTGGCGGCTACCGTTCGTTGCAACCGGCTATAAACGTCGTCCGATAGTCGGGCCTGTACTCTCTTAGCCTTGTTGTGCCTGTCGCGGGAGCGGCGTTTCCGCTGCTCTGGCGCGAACTTCGTCATGAGCGTCGCCATCGCATCGTCTCGTAGCCGGATGCCGTATTCGTCGCCATGCTCAACTTTGCTGAGCAGATAGCGGTCAAATTTCGGATAACCTGCGGCAACCACCTCGACAATGTCTGCGACCGGAATGCTTCGTTTTGTTCGAAGCTCACGAATTGCCTTGACATCGGCGGGAATACCGGCTACAATAGATTTGGTGCTTTTCATACATGCACCGTCGTTTGGAGGCTGTGACTGTTGGCGTGGTACAGCCTCCGTTTTTGTACTTTTCATTGCTCTCCTTTCTGCGCCAAGGCGCCGTCTATCAATCTGTTGGATTGATCGGGCAGTCGCCTTTGGCGGCTTGAAAACCCTCTGGGTTTTCAACCTTCCTGCGCTCCTGTTTTGCCTGCCATTCCTCGAAGCGTTCCTGCACACCCGGCTGATCGAAATACTGGCGTACTGCCTTAAACGTGGCCTTGGCAGTCTCATACTGCGTACACTCAGGCATGCGGTCAGGATTCAGCGTCGGGTAGTTCTTCCGGTCAACAGCTGCCGACATCGTGTTCACCTCCTTCGCCGGCGTCCACTGAATCTGCGAAATCCTTCTCGGTAACGCCCGCCGCCATCAACTCCTTGCCGCGCTTCTCATACCAGCGCAGGGTGTACATGTACTGACGGCGGCGATACTTCCACTGGCGCTCCTTCTGAGCCAGTTTCACAGCATCGCTTTCCTTGAGTCGGTCGATTTCCAGCTCGACTTCCTCGTCAGTCATCAGGTCCTTGGTCATGTGAACCTCCTTTCTGTCACTTGAAGTTCAATATTGAACTTATGCAGCAAAAAAATAAGTGGGGATCTCGGAAATATCGATGCCAAGCAGCGAACAGGCTTTGTTGATTTCGCCCTGTTTCCACTCAACTTTGGAATTGAGTTTCAAGGAGATTGTGCGCTCTGAGAGCCCCATTGCCTCAGAAAAGCGTAGCTGTGTGCCGAATACTTCCGTAATTTTCCCCGCCAGCTTTGAATAGTTGAATGCCATAGTATCGCCTCCTTTCAGAGTTCAATATTGAACTTTTATGTCCTAATATTACCACCAGCGGCAGTTATTGTCAACCCAAAAATTCAAAATAATTGAATTTTATTTTCGGTATTGAACTTTTGTTCAACGTGTGCTATAATGATGGCGAGGTGGAAAAAATGGCAAGGACATCTGATAGGCTTAAGTTTTTAATGAAAGAAAGAAACCTGCGACAGGTTGATATTATTCGATTGTCTGAACCGTATTGCAAGGAATACAATCTCAAACTGACGAAGAGCGATATGAGTCAGTTTGTTAGTGGAAAGGTTGAACCCGGCCAGTGGAAACTCGCAATCTTGGGAAAAACTCTCAACGTTTCCGAAGTTTGGCTGATGGGCTACGACGTGCCTATGGAGCGATCAGAACCCGCTCCAACGCAGAGCGCGGAGCGGGAGGAATTTGCTAAACTGTTTGCTGCTTTGAGCCCGGAGAATCGACAGAGGATTCTCGACCTGATGAAAGCTCTGCTATCAGGGCATGAATCTGGTGGCGCTCATCCGGAGTAAGGCAGTCGTACAGTTGTAATGCAATGCTGATTTCATCCAGATTCTTCATGGAAAATACCTCCCTAAAAGTAATGCTGTCTGTAAATATTATCAAAACATTGCGCCATAAATTCGACTTTGTTAGAGAATAACGAAACGTGTTAGGGAGAAGTGATGCACGATGGATGTGTAATGGCCGAATACCTGCAAATAGATGTGAATTGCAAAGATGCGACACAGAGGAGGAAAACTGAATGATTTGCAGAAGGTGTGGTCGAGAGATTCCGAGGTATCTGTTAGGTCGAGAGAGCTTCGAATGCCCAGAGTGCGGCTACCGTTACTATAAGCGCCCAACTCAGCAGAGAAGACCGGCACCGCAAGGCAGACCGGTTCAACAACGCAGCGGGCAGGTTCAACGACCCGCTCCGGCGTCAACAACGGAAATGCCATTACGTTTGCCGAGGATGATTATTGGCATTCTTTCCGTCATCATGTTTATCATCGTCATGTTCCAATCCTGTGCCACCAACGTTGTCAACACGCTGGGTAGTAACACTGCAGATACATCAGCCGGAGGCGGCACGCTCTTGGCGTTTGCCCTCCTGATTGCAGGCATAACCGGCGCTCTTGGTAGAGACAGTCTCAAGGCAACCTTGACCGCAGCCATCATCTATCTTGTGGGTGCTTTGATTGGCTTTATCAGTCTCGGTACATTTGGCGATCTGGTTGTATGGTCTATAATTGCCTTGATTTTCGGGGCTTTGAATGTATTCTGCTGGTGGAAAGGCAAAAATGCAAGATAGGAGGAAAAATGATGAACGAGATTTCGTTTGAACAGTTCAAACTGAACGTCGAAGGCGTCATGCGAGATGCTGCCAACGGAGATAGCTTTACAACGGTTCAGATGGACAACGGCAAGGTTGTTATCATAAGCGAAGATGAATGGAACATCTTGCGCGAAGGGTTTGCCCATTTGGTAGGCGGGAAAATTCTGAAATAACGTATTTAAGCTACTGTGTCTGAAACGCGCAGATTGGAAGGAGTGACGGGATGCCCAAGAAGGAGACTGCCGTATCACAGGGCTTGGTTGCGGCGATATACGCCCGTTATTCCAGCCATGCGCAGAACGATGCCAGTATCGAACAGCAGATAGATGAATGCCAGGAATATGCGCGACAGCATGGCTATAAGATCGTTGGGGTCTACGCGGATCGTGCCATGTCCGGCCGCTCTGACCGACGTCCTGAGTTTCAGAAGATGATGCGCGCGGCTGAAAAACGCGAATTCCAGATCGTATTGGCCTATAAGTCGAATCGTATCAGCCGCAATATGCTCCATGCACTGTCCTACGAAGATAAACTGGCTCAGCACGGCGTGAACGTAGTCTATTGCAAAGAAGAATTCGGAAACAACGCAGCCGGTCGTTTCGCTTTGCGCACGATGATGAACGTCAACCAGTTCTATTCGGAGAACATGGCCGAGGACATCATGCGCGGCCTGATGGACAATGCCAACCAGTGCAAGGTGAACGGCTCTTTGCCACTGGGCTATAAGCGTGGCGCCGATGGTCGCTACGAAATCGATGAACAGACCGCACCGATCGTGCAGGAGATTTTTCGGAGAATTGCCAATGGAGAATTGAAAGCCAGCATTGCCGACGATCTGAATAAGCGTCAGATTCGAACGGGTACGGGCGGCGCTTGGAATAAGGGGTCATTTCACTCACTGCTCGCCAATGAGCGGTATACCGGAATATATATCTATCGAGACGTGAGAATCCCTGGTGGAATTCCGGCGATCATTGATAGAGAACTGTTTGAAGCCGCTCGGGAAAGAGAAGAAACCATGAAGACGGTTGTCAAATCCAGAAGGAGGCGCGATGATATGGAGTATCTGCTGACCGGGAAACTGTTTTGCGGCTACTGTCTGGAGCCGATGGTTGGTTCCTCCGGCACGGGCAAGATGGGGAAGATGTATTACTACTACCGCTGCAAGAACAATGCAGAGAAGCACACCTGTCAGAAGAAGCCGGTGCGCAAAGATGCCATTGAGCAGCTCGTTGTATCCAGCCTGAAAGCCTGCATCACGAAGCCGGAGAACATCGACTGGATGACTGATCTTGTTATGAAGTACAGGAGCAAGATCATCGCCGAATCGGACATCGGCTATCTTGAGGACAAGCTGAAGGAAAACAAGACGGCTATAAAGAACGTAATGAAGGCCATCGAGATGGGCGTTGTGACCGAAACGACAAAAGCCCGCCTGGAAGAACTTGAAGCGGAGCAAAGGGAAGTGCTGTCCAGTCTGCTGGCAGAAAAACGGAGCATTCCGGACGTTACCCGCGACCATGTGCAGTTCTTCTTCGAGAGCTTCCGCAACGGCGATGTAAACAGCATAAAATACCAAAAGACGCTGATTAAGCACTTCCTCCGCGCCGTGTATCTCTACGACGACCACATCAAGATCACGTTTGATTACGACGACAGCGACACGGGCGTTGAAATTCCACTTGAAGATAGCAGTGCTGAAAGCAGCGAGGATACCAGTGTTCTTATAGATTCCCTCGGGGTGTACGGAAGAGTTTGAAACGAAAGTTTCAGACTCTATTTTTGTGCGCGTTTGGTATGAAAAGCGGTTATTTGCCAAATGTTGGGGTGGGCGGAAGCCTTGTCCTGAAAACGGCTGGGTTTCTGGATGGAATGATCCGTAAAAGTATCAGTTTCGTATTGACAAGTGTGTTTGTTCGTGGTATTTTACTCTTGAAGTTAGCTAAAGCTAACTATATTAAGGAGAGAAAATCCATGACACTCAATGAACTAAAGACGGGCGCGTCCGGAACGATCACTGTGGTACATGGGGATGGAGCGCTGAGATGCCGGCTGCTGGATATGGGATTGATTCCGCACACGCATGTGACGCTTCAGAAGGTGGCGCCGATGGGCGATCCGATTGAAATTCGCGTTCGCGGATACGAGCTTACGCTGCGCGTCGAGGAAGCGGAGAAGATCGAAGTGGAGGTCGACGGGAAATGATTTTTGCGCTTGTCGGCAACCAGAACTGCGGAAAGACGACGCTGTTCAACGCGCTCACCGGCTCGAATCAGCACGTGGGCAATTTTCCGGGCGTGACGGTTGATCAGAAGATGGGCGAGATTCGCGGGGAAAAGGGCTGCTCGGTCGTTGATCTGCCGGGTATCTATTCGCTCAGACCCTATACGCAGGAGGAAATCGTATCCCGAGATTTCATTCTCAACCAGAAGCCGGATGGCATCATCAACATCGTGGACGCGACGAACATCGAGCGCAACCTGTATCTGACGCTGCAGCTTCTGGAGCTGCGCGTGCCGATGGTGCTGGCGCTGAACATGATGGACGAGGTGCGCGCCAACGGCGGCTCCATCGACGTGCGGAAGATGAGCGAGTCGCTGGGCATACCGGTGGTTCCGATTGTGGCGGCGAAGGGCGAGGGCGTTTCCGAGCTGGTGCGTCAGGCGCTTGCGACGTCGCGCGGCAAGGTGCTTCCGAAGGTAACGGACTTCTGCGACGAGGAATCGGCGGTACACCGCTGCATTCACGCCGTGGTGCATCTGATTTCCGACCATGCCGAGCGAATCGGCGTTCCGGCGCGCTTCTGCGCGGCGAAGCTGATCGAGGGCGGGGATAATCTGACGCAGACGCTCGGGCTGGATCAGAACGAGCAGGAGCTTCTGGAGCATTGCATCGTTCAGATGGAGACGGAGACAGGGCTCGACCGCAACGCGGCGCTGGCGGACATGCGCTATCGCTTTATCGAGGGCGTGGTGGAGCGCGCGGTTGTGAAGTGCCGGGAAAGCCGGGAGCACAGCCGTTCCGTGAAGATCGACCGCATTCTGACCGGACGGTATACGGCGATTCCGGCGTTTTTGCTTGTGATGCTGCTCACGTTTTATCTGACGTTCGACGTGATCGGCCAGCGGCTGTCCGACCTGCTTGAGGTGGGAATCGACGCGCTGACGCGGCTGGTGGATTCGGGGCTTACGGCTTACGGCATCAATCCCGTGGTTCAGAGCCTGATCATCGACGGAATCTTCGCGGGCGTGGGCAGTGTGCTTGTGTTTCTGCCGATTATCGTGACGTTGTTTTTCTTCCTGTCCATTTTGGAGGATACGGGCTATATGGCGCGCGTGGCCTTCGTGATGGACAAGCCGCTGCGAAAGATCGGCCTTTCCGGGCGCAGCATCGTGCCCATGCTGATCGGCTTCGGCTGCTCGGTGCCCGCGATCATGGCGACGCGCACCGTGTCCTCCGACCGCGACCGCAAAATGACGATTCTGCTCACGCCGTATATGAGCTGCTCGGCGAAGATTTCGATCTACGCGTTCTTCACCGCGGCGTTCTTCCCGAATTACCGGGCGCTGGTGATGATTTCACTGTACGTTCTGGGCATTCTGGTGGGCATACTGGCGGCGCTGATTATGAACCGGACGGTGTTCCGCGGAAAGCCTGTGCCGTTCGTGATGGAGCTTCCCAACTACCGCCTGCCCGGCTTTAAGAGCGTGGTGCTGCTTCTGTGGGAAAAGGCGAGGGATTTTTTGCAGCGCGCGTTTACGGTCATCTTTCTGGCGACGATCATCATCTGGTTCCTGCAGAGCTTTGACACGCGCTTGAACGTCGTTTCCGACAGCGCGGGGAGCCTGCTGGCGCTGATTGGCCGCTGGATTGAGCCGATCTTTGTGCCGCTGGGCTTCGCAGACTGGCGCTGCGCCACGTCGCTGATCTCCGGCTTTGTCGCCAAGGAATCCGTGGTGAGCACGTTGGAGGTGCTGCTGGGCAGCGCTTCGATTTCGTCGCTGTTCACCATGAAGACGGCTGTGAGCTTCCTCGTGTTCACCCTGCTCTACACGCCCTGCATCGCGGCGGTGGCCACGATTCGGCGGGAGCTGAATTCCACGGTGAAGACGGCCGGAGTCGTGCTAATGCAATGCTCCGTGGCGTGGGTCGTGGCGTTCGTCGTGTATACGATTGTGAGGCTGTTCTGATGCGTCTGCGCGATTATATCCTGCTTGCCGTTGTGGCCGCGCTGGCGTACCTTGCGTTTCGCGTGTGGCGCGGAAAAGTCAGGCGCGGGGACTGCTGCGGCGGCTGCTCGGGCGACTGCGCACATTGCGCGTCCCAGTGTCGGCGGCACAGGAATCGATCATAAAGAAGCGGCGGGAATCCCGAACGGCTTTTGGCCGAGGGGATTCCCGCCGCGGTTTATTTGGAATGATCAGCCGATGGTCTTACCGACGGAAGCGGCGTTCACGAAGCCGTTTTCCGTGTAGACAAAGCTCTCGCCGCCGGTTACGGGCGTGCGGTAGACGTCGCCGGTGGTGCCGCGGTAATACACATAGTCGCCCAGCACGCACATGGAGAAGTCATACAGGAAGGAGGAGTTGGGCAGCGCCACGAGACGGACGCCCAGCCCGGTTTCGTTCAGATCCTTGCGGTAAATACCCAGGGACGAGAGGTATTCGGGGCTGTCGTCATAGAAATTGGTTTGGTTGCTGCTGCCTACGTAGTACAGCGTGGTGTCCGTCAGGATGGACGGCGTGTAGTACTGTTCCAGCGCGAGCTGCGTTTCCGTGCCGTCCGCGTCTACGCGCGTAAGGCGGGTGGCGATGAAGTCGCCTTCGCTGTCGGCCAGAGAGACCAGCATGCTGTCGCCGAAGGGAAGAACCGCGTTGGAAATGTGATAGAACTTGCCCACGTCGCTGTAGAGGTTTTCGCGCTCCGGCTCGCTGCGGTCAAAGGTGGAAAGCACGTTGCCGTCGGTGTCCAGAATGGTGTAGTTCACGTAATCGTAGGCGTATACGGTGTCCTGATAGCCGGTCGCCAGATACAGACGGTTCTCATCCAGCGCGAGCTGCGCGCAGTCGTTGCCCACAACGCCGGTCAGCGTGCGGAGGTTCTGGCCGTCCACGTCCATGCGGAACAGCGCGATGCCGTTCTGGTAGCGTCCGGCCACCTCGGTCTTTTCTTCCTGTCCGTCCTCGTTTTCAAACGTGCCGCAGCAGGTGTAGGAGCCGCTCTCGTTGGTGTTGCCGAGGAAGTAAATGGCGTCCGGCGCGACGGTGAAGCAGCGGTAGCCGATCAGCATGTCGATGTTGCGCGTGCTGTCGTCGTCGCCGAAATCGTATACCTCGCCGACCTTGCGTTCTTCGCCGAGCACGCGGCGGTCGCTGCCGTCGGGCAGGCAGGTCACGGGCGTTTCGCCGAGCTTGCGCTGGTCGCCGTATTCATCCGCGTCCCAGTTTTCGGCAATGTAATACAGGCGGCCGCCGACGAACTGAAGCATGGAAGCGCGGTCGGTCGAAATCTGCGCGCTCGTGCCGTCGGCCTGAAGACGGATGATGCCGTCCTTCGTAGCGAAGAACAGGTCGGCTCCGTCCGTGTCTATGAACGCGCCGTTGTTGAGATTTCCGGCGCTCTGCGCCAGCGTGGGAACCGCGGTCAGCAGCAGACCCAGACACAGAATGAAGATAAACAGTTTTTTCATGTGATACATCTTCCTTTCCAAAGTTTACAGGTTCATAGACGGACGCTGTGATGGAAAAGTTGCAGAAAAAATCGCGGCGAAGGCGCGAAATTGCGCTTGCCGCGGATAAATAAGGCACCGCCGCACAATTCGGCGGCGCGTCGGGCGATGTCTTTTCCGCCATCT
>ERZ824488.95-NODE-95-length-115978-cov-5.632903_pt1 | contig 115978 bp, 109 predicted proteins | sample MGYA00519936_ERZ824488 | MGnify/ENA primary metagenome ERZ824488 (study PRJEB31778, sample SAMEA3449153) | human gut metagenome | biome: human gut; feature: human-associated habitat; material: faeces | place: United Kingdom | collected 2010/2012 ...
CAAGGGCAGCGGCTGGATTGAGATCCTTGGCTGCGGTATGGTTCATCCCCATGTATTTGAAATGTGCGGTATCGATCCTGAAGAATACACCGGCTTTGCTTTCGGCGTAGGTCTGGAGCGTATCGCACTTCTGAAATATGAGATTGACGACATGAGACTGCTGTACGAAAACGACATCCGTTTCCTGAAACAGTTCTGATAGGAGGAGAAGAAAAAATGAATACATCACTTTCCTGGATTAAGGCATATGTACCGGGGCTGGACGTGACAGCGCAGGAATACACCGACGCCATGACACTGACCGGTACCAAAGTGGAAACTTTTGAAAAACTGGACGCAGACCTGGACAAGATCGTCATCGGACAGATCCTTTCCATCGAGCGTCATCCGGATGCGGATAAGCTCATCATCTGCCAGGTAAATATCGGCGAGAAGACGATTCAGATCGTTACCGGCGCTCCCAACGTTCATGTGGGCGACAAGGTTCCGGTTGTGCTGGACGGCGGCCGTGTGGCAGGAGGCCATGACGGAAAGAAGACTCCGGGCGGCATCCCCATCAAAAAAGGAAAACTCCGCGGCATCGAGTCCGACGGTATGATGTGCTCCATCGAGGAACTGGGTTCCAGCAGAGATATGTATCCGGAAGCTCCGGAGTACGGCATCTACATTTTTCCGGAGGATGCAGTGGTAGGAGAGAGCGCAGTCAAGGCTCTTGGCCTGGATGACGTGGTTTTCGAGTATGAGATCACTTCCAACCGTGTGGACTGCTACAGCGTCATCGGTATTGCCCGTGAGGCAGCAGCTACCTTCCACAAAGAGTTCAAACCGCCCGTTGTCACCGCTACCGGAAACAGCGAGGACGTTCACGACTATGTGAAAGTTATCGTAAAGGATACCGACTTCTGCCCGCGTTACTGCGCGAGAGTCGTAAAAAATATCAAGATCGCTCCCTCTCCCGTATGGATGCAGAGAAGACTGGCTTCCAACGGAATCCGTCCGATCAACAACATCGTTGATATCACCAACTATGTGATGGAAGAGTACGGCCAGCCGATGCACGCTTATGATTATGACACCCTGGCAGGCCATGAGATCGTTGTCCGCCGGGCCAGAGCTGACGAGAAATTCGTAACCCTGGATGGTCAGGAGCGCACCATGGATGAGAACGTGCTGATGATCTGCGACGGTGAGAAAGCTGTTGGTATCGCAGGTATCATGGGTGGAGAAAACTCCATGATCACAGACGACGTCAAGACCATGATGTTTGAGGCAGCCTGCTTCGATGGCACCAACATCCGTCTCTCTGCAAAACGCATCGGTCTCCGTACGGACGCTTCCGGTAAGTTCGAGAAGGGCCTGGATCCCAACAATGCGGAGGATGCCATCAACCGTGCCTGCCAGCTGATCGAGGAGCTGGGCGCGGGTGAGGTAGTTGGCGGCATGGTAGACGTTTACACGAAGAAAAAAGAGCCGGTTCGCATTCCGTTCCAGCCGGAGCGCATCAACGCCCTTCTGGGAACCGATGTTTCCGAGGAGGATATGCTTTCTTACTTCAAGAAGATTGATCTCGGTTATGACGCTGAGAAGAGAGAGGTCATTGCACCGACCTTCCGTCATGACCTGTTCCGCATGGCTGATCTGGCTGAGGAGGTTGCCCGTTTCTACGGCTATGACAACATCCCGACCACCCTGCCGAAAGGAGAGTCTACCCTTGGTAAGCTTCCGTTCGAGGTGCGGATCGAGGGTATCGCAAGAGATGTGGCTGAGTTCTCCGGTTTCTCCGAGAGCATGAACTACTCCTTCGAGAGCCCGAAGGTATTTGATAAACTCCTGATTCCGGAAGACAGCGAGCTTCGGAAACCGATTGTGATTTCCAACCCTCTGGGTGAGGATTTCAGCGTGATGAGAACCCTGCCCCTGAACGGCATGCTTTCTTCCCTGGCTTTCAACTATAATCACAGAAATAAAAATGTCCGTCTCTATGAGCTGGCAAAGGTCTACCTTCCGAAGACACTTCCGCTGACCGAACTTCCGGACGAGCGGGTACAGTTCACCATGGGTATGTACGGCGAGGGTGACTTCTATGTGATGAAGGGTGTGGTAGAGGAGTTCTTCTCCAAAGCAGGCATCCGCGGCAAGATCAGTTATGATCCCAAGGCAGGCAAGACCTTCCTGCATCCGGGCCGTCAGGCAAACATCATCTACAACGGTGAGGTGATGGGTTATCTCGGTGAGATTCATCCCCAGGTAGCAGACAACTACGGTATCGGCGACAAGACCTATGTGGCAGTTCTTGACATGCCTGTTGTTGTGAAATATGCAGATTTCGACCGGAAATTTACCGGTATTGCCCGTTTCCCGGCAGTTACCAGAGACCTGAGCATGGTGGTTCCTCACGAGATTCTGGCAGGCGATATCGAGGATATGATCGTACAGCGCGGCGGCAAGATTCTCGAGAGCTATCAGCTCTTCGATGTATATGAAGGTTCCCAGATCAAGGCCGGTTATAAATCCATGGCTTATTCCGTGGTATTCCGTGCAAAAGACAAGACCCTGGAGGAGAGCGAGATCAACACAGCCATGAAGAAGATCCTGAACGGTCTTTCTTCCATGGGAATCGAGCTTCGTCAGTAAGGAAAATAAAAATGAATATCTATGTGATTCGACATGGTCAGACACCCTGGAACGTTGAAAGACGGCTCCAGGGTCGTTCTGACACTGACTTAAATGAAATTGGAAGAGAAATGGCCATAGAGACCGGTAAGGCTTTTCAGAAGGTACATTTTGACGTGGTCTTTACCAGCCCGCTGAAAAGGGCCAGAGAGACGGCGGAGCTTTTCCTAGGAGACCGGAAAGTTCCCGTCATCGAGGAGCCCAGAATTCAGGAGATCAGCTTCGGCGATTATGAGGGGCTGGCCTGCGGAAAAGATAATTACAGCATTCCGGACCCGAATTTCAATGATTTTTTTGAGCATCCGGAGCACTACCAGACACCACCAAACGGGGAAAGCCTGGAGGAACTGGGGGCCCGGACAAAAGCTTTTATGGAGGATATCATGCACCGGCCGGAGCTTCAGGACAAAACTGTTCTGGTATCCAGCCACGGCTGCGCCACCCGGGGAATCTTAAACAGCATCCGGAGTTTTGAGCTGGCTGATTTCTGGCATGGCGGCGTTCCGAAAAACTGCAGTGTGGCCCTGATCCATGTGGAAAATGGACAGCCTTCTCTGATTTATGAAAACCGTACGTTTTTGGAGGAAAAATGAAAACATCAGATTTTTACTATGATCTGCCCCAGGAACTCATCGCCCAGGATCCCCTGGAAGACCGTTCCGCGTCCAGACTGATGGTATTGGATAAGAAAACGGGAAAGATTCAGCATCATATTTTTAAGGAAATCGTCAATTATTTAAATCCCGGGGACTGCCTGGTCATCAACGATACGAAGGTGATCCCGGCAAGACTTTACGGAGCAAAGGTGGGAACCGACGCCAAGATCGAGGTGCTCCTTCTGAAACGGAAAGAGAACAATATCTGGGAGACGCTGGTGAAACCTGGAAAAAAGGCAAAGATCGGCACGAAGATTTCTTTCGGTGAAGGTCTTCTCATAGGAGAAGTCGTGGACATCGTGGAGGAAGGAAATCGTCTGATTCAGTTTACCTACGAGGGCATTTTCGAGGAGATTCTGGACAAACTGGGCCAGATGCCCCTGCCGCCCTATATCACCCATCAGCTGAAGGACAAGAACCGTTACCAGACCGTTTATGCAAAGCATGACGGCTCCGCGGCTGCTCCCACAGCAGGCCTTCATTTCACGCCGGAGCTTCTGGAGGAGATCAGGGCCAAGGGCGTCAATATCGCTCATGTCACTCTTCATGTGGGTCTTGGAACTTTCCGCCCCGTAAAGGTGGAGGATGTGACCCAGCACCATATGCACTCGGAGTTCTATGTGGTGGAGGAGGATCAGGCCGCTCTCATCAATGAGACAAAGAAAAAAGGCGGAAAGATCATTTCCGTCGGAACTACGAGCCTCCGTACGCTGGAGTCCGCCTCCACAGAGGACGGCATTCTGAAAGCCGGAAGCGGCTGGACCGATATTTTCATCTATCCCGGTTACCGGTTCAAGATCGTAGACCGCCTGATTACCAACTTCCACCTCCCGGAGTCCACCCTTATCATGCTGGTCTCCGCCCTGGCCGGAAAAGAACACATCATGGCAGCCTACGAGGAGGCTGTGAAGGATAAATACCGGTTCTTCTCTTTTGGGGATGCGATGTTTATAACGGAAGATGTAGAATAAGAAAAACGATAAATTTCCCTCTGGGCCGCCTGGAAATGGGCTGCCTGGGGGGATTTTCAGAATAGAAAGGAACCAAACAGTGGAATACACGCATAAGGTACAATATTACGAGACCGATCAGATGGGGATTGTGCATCATTCCAACTATATCCGCTGGTTTGAGGAGGCGCGGTCGGATGTGCTGGAGAAGGCCGGGATGGGGTATGATGTGATGGAGGCGGAGGGCGTGATCAGCCCGGTGCTGGAAGCCCATGCGGTCTATCGGAGCATGACCAGGTACGGGGAGCGGGTGAAGATCCGAATGAGGATCAAGGCTTATAACGGGATCAAACTTTCCATCGCTTACGAGGTGACGGATGTTGCGACAGGAGAGCTTCGCTGCACCGGGGAGACGGCGCACTGTTTTCTGGACCGGGACGGCAAGCCCCTGTCTCTGAAGCGGAAAAAGCCGGAAATGCATAAAATTTTTGAACAAATGATGGAAGCTTTATAAAAAAGAATGCCGGTGGGTGAGCGAAATCACTTGCTGGCATTCTTTTTTGACTCTTTTTATTCTTCCTCCATCTGCAAACTCTTCAGATCTTCATAGAATCCCGGATAACTGATATTCACACACTCAGCATGGTTAATCTCCGTCTCGCCCTCAGCGGCCAGGCCGGCGATGGCGAAGGACATGGCGATGCGATGGTCCAGGTGGCTGTGAATCAGAGCGCCATGGAGAGGATGACCGCCCTCGATGATCATGCCGTCGTCGGTGGCTTCCACATGAGCGCCCATGGCTTTCAGATTGGAAACAACAGTGTCGATGCGGTTGGATTCTTTGACTTTCAGCTCCTGAGCATCCTTGATGACGGTCGTTCCTTCTGCGAAACAGGCAAGAACAGCCAGCACCGGAATCTCATCGATGAGAGCAGGAATCAGATCTCCGCCAATAACAGCGGCCTTTAAGGGACCGGATTTTACCAGAATATCGGCTACCGGTTCCGCATGCTCTTTCCTGCGGTTCAGCAGGCGGATATCTCCGCCCATGGCATGAACAGCCCGGAGAATACCGTCGCGGCTGTGGTTGACGCCCACATTGCGGATCAGTACCTGGGAATCCGGAACCAGAAGAGCGGCGGCGATGAAATAGGCAGCGGAAGAGATATCTCCCGGCACTTCTACTTTCTGGCCGATCAGATGCGCTTCGGGCTGGATCGTTGAGGTGGTACCCTCTGTGGTGATTTCGGCACCGAAATAACGGAGCATGAGTTCCGTGTGGTTTCTGGTGAGAGCGGACTCCGTCACGCTGGTGGGACCATCCGCATAGAGACCAGCCAGCAAAACGGCGGATTTTACCTGGGCGGATTTCATCGGCGTCTCATAGTGGATTCCTTTTAAGCTGCTTCCGGTGATGCGAAGGGGAAGGCAGCCGTTTCCGGGAAGACTCTCGATTTGGGCGCCCATCTGGGACAGCGGGGTGATGATCCGGTTCATGGGGCGTTTCTTAAGAGAATCGTCGCCGGTGAGGGTGGTCTCAAAAGTCTGCCCTGCGAGAATACCGGAGAGGAGTCTCGTAGTGGTTCCGCTGTTTCCCATATCCAGGGTTTCTTTCGGAGCCTGGAGGCCGTGAAGACCTTTTCCGTGGATCAGCAGCGTATCTTCTTTTTCTTCAATATCAATCCCCATGGCCTGAAAAGCACGGATGGTTGAAATACAGTCCGCTCCTTTCAGAAAATTGGTCACTTCCGTGGTTCCTTCTGCCAGGGAACCGAGCATGACAGCCCGGTGGGAGATGGATTTGTCGCCGGGAACGGTGATTTCTCCCCAGAGGGGAGCAGATTTTGTAAATTTCATAATGCAGCCCTTTCTAACGTTCATAGATGACGTAACGGTATTTCCGGAGAAGCTCCGCCGCTTTTTTCAGGGCAGGTTCTTCATAAAATTCCACATGAAGAACCGCTTCCTCAAATTCACGGTTGTGGACGATACCGATGTTTTTGATGCTGATGCCGTTGGTGGCGAGGATGGTAGCCAGAGCGGCGATTCCTCCGGCTTCATCCACCATATCGCAGTAGAGGGAATAGCTTTTCGGAAGAGAACCCTGGGAAGAATCGGAGATCGAATTCCGGTAGTCCCTAGACTCGGCGAAAAGATTATGGATTCCCTCTTTATCACGGTCTGTCAGTTCTTTTCGGATATCTTCAAGACTTTCGATATAACGGTTCAGCATGATGAGAATGTTGTCCCGGTTGGTGGCGCAGATCTGTTCCCACATCTCCGGAGAGGAGGAAGCAATTCGCGTGATATCCTTGAAACCTCCTGCGGCGATGGTTTTCATGGTCTGCTTCTTAGAATCGGAATCTTTCACCAGATTCACCAGGGAAGCGGCGATGAGATGGGGCAGGTGGCTGATAGCCGCCGTCGAAAGATCGTGTTCCTCGCAGCTTAAGATCAGCGGAAGGGCCTTCAGGGAAATGACCAGTTCTCTGTATTTTTCCACCAGAGCGGGATCGACCTCTTTTGTTGGGGTCAGGATATAGTAGGCATTTTCCAGAAGAATGCGTTTGGAATTTCTGATGCCGGTCTTCTCGGAACCTGCCATGGGGTGGCCTCCGATGAAAAAGCGGTTCAGCCCGTTTTTTTCCACAGCTGCGTGGATGTCCGTTTTCGTGCTTCCCACATCGGTGAGAATCATTCCTTCCTTAATATAAGGCTTCAAAAGCGGCAGGCAGGAGGCGTTGGTCTCCACCGGCGCGCAGAGGAAAATGTAATCGCAGGAAGCAAAGGCCTCATTGATGGAAGGAAGGGCCTCGTCGATGATCCCTTCCTCCAGGGCATAATCCAGAGTGGAACGGCTCCTGTTAAAGGCCAGGATGCGGCAGTCCGGATAATAATATTTCATGGCTCTGACAATGGAGCCGCCGATGAGTCCGAGGCCGATAAAACCGGCCGTAAAGGAACTCATGAGAACTCCCTTCCCTCTAACTTCGCATAGGCATCCAGCATTTTTGCCAGCTCATCAAACTGGGGCAGGGTCAGAGACTGAGGGCCATCGGAGAGGGCGCAGGCCGGATTGTTGTGGGTCTCTACCATAATACCGTCGGCTCCGGCTGCGATGGCGCATTTTGCGAGGGGTGCAACATAGGCGCGGACGCCGGTGGCGTGGCTGGGATCTACGATAATCGGCAGATGGGATTTGGAACGGATCACCGGAACGGCGCTGATGTCGAGGGTGTTTCTGGTGGCAGTCTCGTAGGTGCGGATGCCGCGCTCACAGAGGACAACATTCGGATTTCCCTCAGCCATGATGTACTCTGCGGCATTGAGCCATTCGTCGATGGTGGCAGCCATACCTCGCTTTAAGAGGACCGGATGACCGGAACGACCAACCTCCCGGAGAAGCTGGAAGTTCTGCATATTCCGGGCTCCGACCTGAACCATATCTACATATTTAATAGCTGCCTCAAGGGAGGAAGTGCTGATGACTTCGCAGATTGTGGCAAGTCCGGTCTCCTCGCTGGCTTCTTTCATGTAGCGGAGGCCTTCCTCCTCAAGACCCTGGAAGGAGTAGGGGGAAGTGCGGGGCTTGTAGGCGCCGCCGCGGAGAATCGTAGCACCGGATTTTTTCACAGCTCTGGCGATGGTCATAAGCTGCTCCTCGGACTCGATGGCACAGGGGCCTGCCATGATTGTGAGATTGTTCGGGCCGATCTCGGTATTGCCTACCTTTACAATGCTGGGTTCCGGATGGAATTTCCGGTTGGAAAGCTTGTAGCTCTCGGTGACGGGAACGATGTGATCCACGTCAGGCAGAAGCTCCAGGTTTTTGCCCGAGAGTTTTTTCTTGTCGCCAACCACGCCGATGATCGTGACTTCCTCGCCCTGGGAGAGATGTGCGGTGAGACCGTTGTTTTCAATAAAATGCTTTACTTCCTGGACGTGTTCGGAAGAAGCATGGGGTTTCATTACGATAATCATATATTTTTCATCCTTTTCATCTTTTTTATGCAGCAGGTGAAACAGAAAAAAATCATCCGCCACAGCCTTCACTCATTGTACTATCAGTGGATTCTCCTGTCAATACTTTATGACTTTAAAGTGCAAAAAATATCACCCGCGGGTGAACTGTCACAAAAGAAGTTCATTTTGCCAAAAAAATTTCAAAAACTCCTTGTTAAAATTGAATAAAGTAGTTGAAATTTATTTGATTTTTTAGTACAATATACCCATACACGAAATATTCCGTTTCAGCAAGGGAAATATTTCAAAAGGCATTACAAAACTAACTAGTATTGGAGGAATATCGTATGAAAGTGTACACAACAGACAGAATTCGTAACGTGGTGGTTCTGGGACACGGTGGTTCCGGTAAGACCAGCCTGGTAGAGGCATTGGCATACATGGGAGGCATCACCAGCCGCCTGGGCAGCGTGGCAGAAGGAAATACGATCAGCGATTTTGATAAAGAAGAGATCAAACGTAAATTCTCAATCAATACATCTGTAGTACCGGTGATCTGGGGAGACATCAAGCTGAACATTCTGGATACACCAGGTTATTTTGATTTTGTGGGTGAGGCAGAGGAAGCAGCATCCGCAGCAGACGCAGCCATCATCGTGGTTTCCGGTAAGAACGGCGTGGAAGTAGGAACCCAGAAGGCCTGGGAGCTCTGCGAGAAGTATAAACTTCCGAGAATGTTCTATGTGAGCAACATGGATGTGGACAATGCCAGCTTCCGTCAGGTAGTGGAGGATCTGACTGAATTATATGGAAAGAAGATCGCTCCGATCCATCTTCCGATCCGTGAGAACGAGCAGTTTGTCGGCTATGTAAACGTTGTGAAGAAGAAAGGCCGCCGTTATCTGCCCAAAGGTCAGAAGGAAGAGTGCCCGATTCCTTCCTATTCTGAAGAATATCTGGAGAAATACCGCGAGCTTCTTCTTGAGGCAGTGGCTGAGACCAGCGAAGACTTTATGGACCGTTATTTCAACGGAGAAGAGTTCTCCGTACCCGAGATTCTCATGGCTCTGACCGCTGATGTGGACGACGGAACCATCGTACCGGTAACCTTAGGTTCCAGCACCCAGCTCAAAGGTATCGCGAACCTCCTGGATGATATGGTTCAGTACTTCCCGAAACCCAACGACAGAAAGAAAGCAGGTATCCTGACCAAGAGCAACGAAGTCTTTGAGGCAGATTATGATTTTGCAAAATCGAAGTCTGCTCAGATCTTCAAGACCATTGTGGATCCCTTCATCGGTAAATATTCTCTCATCAAGGTCTGCTCCGGTGTTATCAAGAACGATGATGCCCTTTACAATGTGACCAAAGAGACAGAGGAAAAACTCAGTAAACTGTATGTGTTTGAAGGAAGCCGCACTGTTGAGGTTCCGGAGCTTCATGCAGGCGATATCGGAGCTATCGGAAAACTGGATGCGAAGACGGGCGATACCCTTTCTTCCAAGAATAACCCGATCCAGTACGGCAGACCGGATCTTCCGACCCCCTATACATACAAACGCTACTACGCAAAGAACAAGAGCGATGACGACAAAGTAGCTCAGGCTCTGGCCAAGATCATGCAGGAAGACCTGACCATGAAGGCTGTCAACGATTCTGAGAACCGTCAGACATTGCTCTATGGTATGGGCGACCAGCATCTGGATATTATCATCAGCAAGATCCTCACCAAATATAAGATTGAGGTAGAGCTGGTAAAACCGAAAGTAGCTTTCCGCGAGACGATCCGCAAGAATGCAGATGTGGAAGCAAAATATAAGAAACAGTCCGGCGGCCATGGCCAGTACGGTCATGTAAAGATGCGCTTTGAGCCCTCAGGCGATCTGGATACTCCCTATGTATTTGAGCAGGAGGTTGTAGGCGGAGCTGTTCCGAAGAACTACTTCCCGGCAGTAGAAAAAGGAATCCAGGAGTCTGTTCAGAGAGGACCTCTGGCTGCATATCCGGTAGTTGGTGTGAAGGCAGTTCTCTACGATGGTTCCTATCATCCGGTAGACTCCTCCGAGATGGCCTTCAAGACCGCAGCAATCATGGCCTTCAAGAAAGGCTTCATGGAAGCTTCTCCGGTACTCCTTGAGCCGATCTCTTTCCTGAAAGTCATCGTTCCGGATAAATATACCGGTGATGTGATGGGTGATCTGAACAAACGTCGCGGTCGTGTGCTGGGTATGAACCCGGATCACAAGGGAAATCAGATCATCGAAGCTGATATTCCGACCATGGAGCTCTACGGATATTCCACTACTCTTCGTGCGATGACCGGTGGAAGCGGAGACTTCTCCTACGAGTTCGCCCGTTATGAGCAGGCTCCTTCCGATATTCAGAAGAAGGAAGTGGAAGAGAGAGCAAGCAAAGTAAATAATAATGTAGAGTAAGAGATAGAAAGAAGGCATCCGGTGAAAACTCTCACCGGATGTTTTCCGGCTCGGGAGAAGGGCCGGTTTTCAGGGAGGAACGAATGGAAAAAAGAAAAGAATTTCTGGTATGTATTGATTCTGACGGCTGTGTCATGGACACGATGGATCTGAAACATGACAAATGTCTGGCGCCCTGCATGCTGATGGTGTGGGATCTGGGAAAATATAAGATCGAACTGACTGCGCGGTGGAGGGAGATCAATCTCTACAGTCTGGATCGGGGAACAAACCGTTTCCGGGGGCTGGCAAAAATGCTGAAGGAAGTCAATGAAAACTATAAGAGAGTGGAAGGCCTGGCCGGTTATGTTCACTGGGTTTCCACAGCGGAAGAGCTTTCAGACGAGAGTCTGAAGGAAGCCTACGAGGAGACCGGAAATGAGTGTATGCGAAAAGCGCTGGCCTGGTCCGAGCTGGTAAACGGCTCCATGAGTTTCATGCATGGCGGCGAGGTACAGGCTTTTGAAGGTGTGCATGAGGTCTTGGGGGAGATCGCGAAAATGGCAGATATCGCGGTGGTTTCTGCCGGCGGAAGCGCGGAGGTTCAGAAAGACTGGGAAGAGAATGGCCTTGATTCCTATGTGGAAGAGTTTCTCACCCAGGAGGGCGGAGAGAAAGACGTCCTTGTGGAGAAACTTCTGGAGTGCGGTTATGACAAAGACCATGTGCTCATGATCGGCGATGCTCCCTCTGATCTGGAAGCGGCAGGAAGAAACGGCATCCTGTTCTATCCGATTCTGGTAAGATACGAGGAAGAGTCCTGGAGAAAATTTCTTCAGGGAGCCTGGGAGAAATTTATCGCTCTGAATTATCGCGGTACTTTCCAGCGCCAGGTAAACCAGGAGTTCCTGAATAACTTTTAAGCATAAAAAATACAGCCCGCAAGAGCTGTATTTTTTATGCTTTTCTCAGGTAAGAAAGTTTTATGCCTCGGAACCGGTCTCGGAAGCTGCTTCCGTAGTCTCGGTTTCAGCTGCTTCCGTAGCCGCTTCTGTGTCTGCATCCACGATTTCCGTTTCTGCCTCATCATCCAGGGAGAGATCGACCACATCTTCGTCGGAATAGGTTTCGCCTTCGTCGTATTCCTGATAATACTCATCTTCGCTGACTTCTGTGACCTTCGCGTTATCCAGCAGGAATTTCTGAACCTTTTCCCGGAGAAGTTCATCCATGACGCTCTCTTTGGAATATGTGGATTCAAATTCTTCCACGCTGCTCATGCCGTAGGTGTCCAGGTTGTTTTCCACATACTGAGTGTACTCGTCGTCGGAAACGGTGATTTTTTCTTTCTCGGCGATGGAGGTCACAACCATATTCTCATAGACCATGCTCTCCACAGCGGCTTTGATTTCCTCGTCGGTGCCCTCGAAATCGGAGACATCCAGGCCGAGCATCTCGGCATAAGCCTGATTGGTCTGATCGTAGAGATCTTTGCACTCATTGTAGAGGTCATCGGGATAGCCCTTGAAGGTACTGTTTTCCACCACCTGAGTGAGAGCGTCGCTGCCGGCCATGTACTCGTTGTTTTCCTCTGCGGAAGCTTCCAGAGTCTTTTTCAGGTCTTCCTTGTAGGCATCAACGGTGTCAAAATCGGAGATGGAAGCTACAAACTCATCGGTAAGCTCCGGACGGTTCACCTCGGAAACGGTGTTGACGGTGAGGGTCACCTGGATGGACTGGCCTGCCAGGGTATCGTCGAAATAGTAATCTTCGGGGATTGTAAGATCCATCTCTTTGGTGTCTCCGGCTTTCATGCCGATGATCTGGCTTTCTGCATCCTGGAGAATATCGCCTTCCAGATAGCCGGCGCCAAGCTGGATATCCACGTCTTCGCCGCTGCCGCCGTCAAAATCTTCTCCGTCCATTGTGGAACTGTAGGTGATATTGACCATATCGCCGTCCTCAGCTGCACGGTCTACCTCGTTGTACTCGGTGCTGTCGTCCAGGGTGTAGGAGATTTCCTGCTCGATGTCATCATCGCTGATCTCTGTCTTGATCTTACTGACTTCCAGGCCTTTGTACTCGCCGAGGGTCATGTATTTTCCGTAGGTGGAGGAAGAAGAGCAGCCTCCGAGAAGGAGTGCTGCGGCACAGGTAACTCCGAGGGCATATGAAATGCGTTTTTTCATGTGTCTGATTCCTTTCCGGGTTCTTACAAACCCTGTTAGTGACCTAAGTATAACACAAAAATGTGAAAAAGGTATGTAAAAAAGAAAAAATACTTTAAAAATGAATTTACCTATGATATAATGACAAAAGTTAAGAAAAAAGGAGGCTAGAGAAATGAAACACATCAAGACCTTAAATACAGAAAGACTTCAGAACACCTTAAAGAAGGGTGGCTGCGGTGAGTGCCAGACTTCCTGCCAGTCCGCATGTAAGACTTCCTGTACAGTAGGAAACCAGAGCTGCGAAAACAATAAATAATTAGAAAAACGCGAGATAGGCAGCGGACCTTACGTTCGCTGCTTATTGCTTGAAAGGGGTTAAATGAATCGTGGTCCATCGGTATAAAAATAATGGATACAACATTGTGCTGGATGTAAACAGCGGCGCGGTTCATGTGGTTGATGATATTGTTTATGACGTGATTCCATACCTGGAGCAGGATGGAGAGACTCCTGCATCCATCCGGGACAGCCTTGAGGGGAAATACCCGGAAGAAGAAATCAAGGCTGCCATGGATGAATGTCAGGAGCTGAAAGAAAACGGACTTCTTTTTACGGAGGACCGTTACCGCCCGGCGATCGAGGACTTTAAGAAGCGTCCCACCGTGGTGAAAGCTCTGTGTTTACATATCGCACATGACTGTAACCTTGCCTGTCAGTACTGCTTTGCTGAGGAAGGAGAATATCATGGCCGCCGGGCTCTCATGAGCTTTGAGGTGGGCAAGAAGGCTCTGGATTTCCTGATTGCCAATTCAGGAAGCCGCCGGAACCTGGAGGTAGACTTCTTCGGAGGCGAGCCGCTGATGAACTGGCAGGTAGTAAAGGATCTTGTCCGCTACGGACGGGAACAGGAGAAAATTCACAACAAGAATTTCCGTTTTACCCTGACGACGAACGGTGTGCTCCTCAACGATGAAGTGATGGAGTTCTGTAACCGTGAGATGGGTAATGTGGTTTTAAGTCTGGACGGAAGAAAGGAAGTTCACGATAAGATGCGTCCCTTCCGCAACGGAAAAGGAAGCTATGATCTGATCGTTCCGAAATTCCAGAAATTCGCCGACAGCAGAAACCAGCAGAAATACTATGTGAGAGGTACCTTTACCCATTACAATCTCGACTTTTCCGAGGATGTCCTGCATTATGCGGATCTCGGCTTCAAGCAGGTTTCCATGGAGCCTGTGGTTGCTCAGCCAGAGGACGATTACGCCATCCGCGAGGAGGATATTCCGAAGATCTGTGAAGAGTACGACAAATTGGCGAAAGAGATGATCAAGAGAGAGAAGGAAGGCAGAGGCTTCAATTTCTTCCATTTCATGATCGATCTTTCCGGAGGTCCCTGCGTCTACAAGCGGCTTTCCGGCTGTGGCTCAGGAACCGAGTATCTGGCAGTTACCCCCTGGGGCGATTTTTATCCCTGCCATCAGTTCGTCGGAAACGAGAAATTCCTTCTGGGCAACGTGGACACGGGAATCGTTCATACGGAGATTCAGGACGAATTCAAGTGCTGCAACGTCTATGCCAAGGAAAAATGTCAGAAATGCTTTGCCAGATTCTATTGCAGCGGAGGCTGTGCTGCTAATTCCTATAACTTCCATGGCTCCATCAACGATGCCTATGACATCGGCTGTGAGCTCGAGCGCAAGAGAGTGGAGTGCGCGATTATGATCAAAGCCGCCCTGGCGGATGAAGAAAAAGGAGAATAAAGCCATGAAGAAAAACAAAGCGCTCGCTGTTGTGATCGTCACAGCCCTGTTCCTGGGACTTCTGACCTTTACCGCAGCAGTTGGATTCGGACCTACGGGCACCGGCTCCGCGAAAAACATCAATACCGGTCTGGATCTGGCCGGCGGTGTAAGTATTACCTACCAGGCAGTCGGAGATGAGACACCGACCCAGGAACAGATGAACGACACGGTCTATAAGCTGCAGCAGCGTGTGGACAGCTACAGCACAGAGGCTCAGGTTTACCAGGAGGGCTCTGACCGTATTAACATCGAGATCCCCGGCGTGTCCGATGCCAACGCAATCCTCGAAGAGTTGGGTAAACCCGGTTCCCTGGAGTTCCAGCTGACAGATGGAACCGTTGTTCTGGATGGTTCTGAGGTTGCTTCCGCAGAGGCGGGCGTTCAGCCGGACAGCATGAAAAACAAAGAGTGGGTCGTACAGCTGACCCTGACTGACGAGGGTGCGAAGGCTTTCGCTGACGCTACCAGCGCCAATGTAGGAAAACAGATCTCCATCGTTTATGATGGTGAGGTCATCAGTTCCCCGAGAGTCAACGAGGCCATCACAGACGGCAGCGCAGTCATCAGTGGTATGGCAGGCCAGAGCGAAGCTGAGAAGCTTGCTTCCTCCATCCGTATCGGTTCCCTTTCTCTGAAGCTGGAAGAGCTCCGTTCCCAGGTGGTAGGCGCACAGCTCGGTGAGGAGGCCATCCACACCAGCCTGATCGCAGGCGCCATCGGCCTGATCATCGTAATTCTGTTCATGATTCTGGTATATCGTCTTCCGGGTCTGGTTGCAGGTATCGCTCTTCTGGTGTACACCGCACTGATGCTGGTAACACTGAATGCTTTTGATATCACCCTGACCCTTCCGGGTATCGCAGGTATCATCCTCGGTATCGGTATGGCTGTGGATGCGAACGTTATCATTTACGCCCGTATCCGTGAGGAGATTGCAGCCGGAAAGAGTGTATTGAACTCCATTCAGACAGGTTTCCACAAAGCTCTTTCCGCCATCGTGGACGGCAACATTACGACTCTGATCGCCGCTCTGGTTCTCGGTATCTTGGGATCCGGAAGCGTAAAAGGTTTCGCCTATACCCTGGCTATGGGTATCGTGCTTTCCATGTTCAGCGCTCTGGTGATTTCCAGATATCTGACCCTTGCTTTTTATGCACTTTTCGCAAGAGACAAGAAATACTATGGTGAGGCAAAAGAGAGAAAGCCCATCGACTTCCTCGGCAGGAGAAAGATCTGCTTCATCATTTCCATCGTACTGATCGTTATCGGGCCGGTGACCATGGGTATCCAGTCCGCAACCGGAAACGGCGCTCTGAACTACAGCCTGGAGTTCAAGGGCGGTACTTCCACCAATGTGACCTTCAACGAGGATATGAGCATCGTTGATATCGATTCCAAGGTAAAACCGGTGGTTCAGGAAGTAACTGGCGACGCAGACATTCAGACTCAGAAAGTAACCGGAACCAATCAGGTCATCATCAAGACCAGAACTCTGGATCTGGACGAGAGAAACTCTCTGAATGACAAACTGGCTGAAAACTTCGATGTGGATACCACATTGATTTCATCTGAGAATATTTCCGCTACGATCGGAAGTGAGATGAGAAAAGACGCGGTTATGGCAGTGATCATTGCTACCATCTGCATGCTGCTCTACATCTGGTTCCGTTTCAAAGATATCCGTTTTGCAGCAAGTGCCGTTCTGGCGCTGGTACATGATGTGCTGGTAGTCCTGATGTTCTATGCAGTGTCCCGTATTTCCATCGGAAATACCTTCATCGCCTGCATGCTGACCATCGTTGGTTACTCCATCAACGCCACCATCGTTATCTTTGACCGTATCCGTGAGAACCTGAAAGCCATGGGCAAGAAGGATTCCGTTTACGACGTAGTAAATGCAAGTATCACTCAGACTCTGACCAGAAGTATCTACACTTCCTTCACGACTTTCGTGATGGTAGCTGTTCTGTTTATCCTGGGTGTTCCCTCCATCCGTGAGTTTGCACTTCCGCTGATGGTAGGTGTGGTATGCGGAGCTTATTCTTCTGTATGCATCACCGGAGCTCTCTGGTACACCATGAAAGAGAGACAGCAGAAAAAAGAGAACGCATAATCGGTCGTAAGACCACAGCAGAAAGGGCTGTCCTGAAAAGGGCAGCCTTTTTTAGAAAGAAAATGGAGTATACAATGGAAAAATGGATGGTTTCCGCCAAAAAGGCGGATTTTCAGAAGCTGGCGGCAGAATTTGGAATCGATCCGGTGACGGCGAGGCTGATCCGGAACCGGGACATCGTGGGGGAGGAGGCCATGCGGGAGTATCTTTACGGAGACCTCACCTGGCTTCACGATCCACATCTTCTGAAGGATATGGATAAGTCCGTGAGGATCCTTCAGGAAAAGATCCGCGAGGGAAAAAAGATCCGGGTCATCGGGGATTACGATATCGACGGTGTCAACGCTTCCTATATTCTGCTAACAGGCCTCTTACGCTGTGGGGCCTTGGCGGATGTGGATATCCCGGACCGGATCCGGGACGGCTATGGCCTGAATGAGCATCTAATCGAGCTGGCAGCGGAGGCAGAGGTGGACACGATCATCACCTGCGATAACGGCATCGCCGCGGTGCAGGAGATTGCCCAGGCGAAAGCACTCGGAATGACGGTCATCGTCACGGATCATCATGAGCCCCAGGAAGTTCTGCCGCCGGCGGATGCCCTCATCAACCCCAAACAGCCGGACTGCCCCTACCCTTATAAAAGTCTCTGCGGAGCGGCGGTGGCTTTCAAACTGATCCAGTGCCTCTATGAGGCTTATGGAATCAGCGCCGAAGAGTGGGATCCTCTGCTGGAAAACGTGGCCTTTGCCACCGTGGGCGATGTGATGGATCTCACCGGGGAGAACAGGATCCTGGTAAAAGAAGGTCTGAAACGGTTGAACCATACGAGAAACGAGGGCTTCCGGGCGCTGATCGCGGCCAACGGTCTGACGGAAGGCCCCATCAGCGCCTATCATATCGGCTTTGTGCTGGGGCCCTGCATCAACGCCACGGGCCGGCTGGACACGGCCAAAAGAGCCCTGAAGCTTCTCATGGCATCCACACCGGAACAGGCAAAGATACTGGCGGAGGAGCTGAAAAGTCTCAATGACGAGCGGAAAGACATGACTCAACAGGGCGTGGCGGAGGCCATGGAGCTTATGGAAAGCACCTCCATGAAAGAGGACAAAGTGCTGGTGATCTATCTTCCCACCTGCCACGAGAGTCTGGCCGGCATCATCGCCGGAAGAATCCGGGAAAAATATAACCGGCCGGTCTTTGTACTCACAAAAGCGGAGGAAGGCGTCAAGGGTTCCGGCCGTTCGATTGAGGCCTACAACATGTTTCAGGAGCTGTGTAAGGTCAGCGGTCTTTTCACGAAATTCGGGGGGCATCCGATGGCGGCAGGCCTTTCTCTTCCGGAGGAAAATGTGGAGCGTTTCCGGAAAGAAATTAACGAGGCAGCTGAACTGACAGAAGATGATCTGCTACCGAAAATAATGATTGACGTTCCCATGCCGTTGGATTATATTAAAGAAAAGCTGATTCGTGAGCTTTCTGTCCTGGAACCCTTTGGCAAGGCAAATACAAAGCCCGTTTTTGCAGATCGGAATCTGAAAATTCTGCGGGCACAGATCATAGGAAGAAACCGGAACGTACTGAAAATGCTGGTGCAGAATGCGTCGGGCTGTACAATGGAAGCCCTGTATTTCGGGGATATTCCGGGTTTTGAGGATTACATCCGGGAGAATTTCGGCCCTGCGGAGCTGGAGCTTCTTCTGCAGGGACGGCCGTCCTCGGTGGTCCTTTCAATGACCTACTATCCTTCCGTGAACGAGTTCCGAGGAAATAAGACGCTGCAGATTGTGATTCAGAATTATCAGCGTGGGAAAGGAGAGACCAGTGGAAAAAAGTAAAAGGCAGCGAATAGTCCTGTATCTCGTTCTGATCGGGGGACTGGCTCTGATGGTTTGCTATTTTGACGAGATTCTGGCATTTTTCGGACAGGTAGGCGGCGTGTCCCTGCCGCTGGTTCTGGGCTGTGGCATCGCCTATGTGCTGAACATCATCATGTCTGCCATGGAAAGACATTATTTTACAAAAAAAGACGCCCCCTGGGTGGCAAAAACCAGGCGGCCGGTCTGCCTGGCAGCATCCATTTTTGTTGTACTGGGGATTATTTTTCTTCTGATCCGTGTCGTGGCTCCGGAGTTATTGAACGCGGTGCTACTTCTCGGGGAAGGAATCCCGGTCTATGTGGAAAAGGGGATCGAATGGGCCGTAGACCACAGCGGCGGGATTCCGGCTCTGAAAGACTGGCTGGAAAGTCTTGCCATCGACTGGCCGAAGATCATCCATCAGTTCCTGGGAAGTCTGACGGAGATCCTGAACTCTACAGTGGAGCTTGTAGGCCTTTTAACCAGCAGTATCGTCCGCCTGTTCATGAGCCTGATTTTTGGAATTTATCTCCTCTCGGGAAAGGAGAGACTCCTCGATCAGGCCAAGCGGATCCTGAAAGTTTTTTTGCAGGAGAAAAATTATGAACGGCTGTTTCATGTGGTGGCGGTAGCGCATCATACCTTCACCAGCTATATTGCGGGCCAGTGTACGGAGGCCGTTATCCTGGGAAGTCTCTGTACGGTGGGCATGCTGATTTTCCGGTTCCCTTACGCTCCCATGGTAGGAGCGCTGGTGGGAGCCACAGCCCTGCTTCCGATCATTGGCGCTTACATTGGTGCTTTTGTGGGAGCCTTCATGATCCTGACCGTGAGTCCCGGACAGGTGATCCCGTTTATCTGTTTTCTGGTGATCCTTCAGCAGCTGGAAGGGAACCTGATCTACCCCAGAGTGGTGGGCGGTTCCGTGGGACTTCCTGGCATGTGGATCCTGGCGGCAGTCACGGTAGGCGGCGGTCTCTGGGGAATTCTAGGGATGCTCATCGGCGTACCTCTGACGGCGACCGCTTATAAGCTGTTTTCCGAGTACATTCATATGAGAGAAAAGAAAGAAGAAAAATAACGCATCCTATATCAATCGTAGATCAAAAGGGGAAGAGCGGCTATGAGAAAAAAGGTAGAAGGAAAAGAAGTTTACAGAAACTATGGCCTTGTTGTCATTGCCTTTCTTGTTGTTATGACAGTAAGCATCCTGATTTTCTTCGGCGTGATCCGGGAAAATGTGAATTCCAATACGAGAAATTCTCTGAGCGATTATGCAGGAAGACAGTGTTTCCATCTCCAGTCGGTTCTTGAGGTACAGTATGAATATATGGAAGGGCTGGCCTCCTACATCGGTCTTCAGGAGGAGCTGACGGATGAGGCCAGTATGAATCTGATCCGTTCGGTTCAGAAGGAGAGTTATCTGGAAGCTGTCGGCATCGTGGACGAGAACGGGATCAGTACCTACGATACCGGAGAGCAGAAAGATGTCTCCGAACGGGCCTATTTTCAGCAGGCTATGAAGGGAGAGAGAACCTTAAGCGATCCTCTGGTCAGCAAACTGTCCGGGGAACAGCGGGTAATCTTAGGCGTTCCCATTTATCAGGGCGGAGAGGTGAAGGGTGTCCTGGGCGGCTCTTACGATCTGGCCTATGTCGGAAGTCTGGTTTTTGAGGATCTTTACGACGGAAAGGGCTTTCAGTTTCTGGTGACTCCCAGCGGCGAGGTGATCTCTCTGGATCATTCGGAGGATGAGATCGTAAATCCCATAAAGACTATGATCAGTACCGAAGATAATTTTTATGAGCGCTGTCAGCGGGTAAATTTCATTGGAAAGAAGAATGCAGATGATATCTGTACGGATTTTGAAGATCAGGCCAGCGGTATCACACGTTTCCAGGAGGAGGGAGTAACCTATTATCTGACATATGCCCCCATCTCCATGAATAACTGGATGCTCTGCTATGTGGTGCCCCGGGCTGCGGCTCAGGAGCGTTACAGCTTTATTGAGAAGGACGAGCTGATTCTGGCCTGTGCCCTGATTCTGGCGGTGGTGATTCTGCTTCTGGTCCTCGCTTCCATGAACAGCCGGAGACAGAAAACACTGATCTATTATGCGGAGAACGATGAGCTTACCGGTATTTTTAACCGGAGGGCCTTTGAACACAAGGTGCGGAGCTGGATGGACAGTGAGGAATATACGGGAAAACAGGCGTTTCTCATGATGGATGTGGATCTTTTCAAAGAGATCAACGACGTCTACGGTCATGCGGTGGGTGATAAGGTTCTCAAACAGGTCGGAAAGATCCTACGGGAAACGTTTCGCGGAAGCGATATTCTGGGACGAATCGGCGGCGATGAATTTATGGTGTTTATGAAGGATATCACAGAGAAAGAGCTGGCGGCCAGAAAAGCGGAAGAACTCAAGGAAAAACTTCTGGAGATTGATTTTCCGGAACTGAAAGGGCGGAAGATCACCGCAAGTATGGGCATTGCCTTTTTCCCGGATGCCGGGGAGAGTTACAAGGAAGTCTATATCTGTGCGGACAAGGCACTTTATGAGGCAAAGCGAAGCGGAAGAAACGGTTATCATATCTATCATTCCTGAAAAAAGCTCAGGCGGATTTTAGCGGTCCGCCTGGGCTTTCTTTTTCAGAAAATGATAAGCAAGGCCGGAGAGCAGGGAGAAGAAAACGAGAAGCCCTACAATTCCAATAAGACAGTGAAGGAAATAGCTGTCCGGTAGAAGATCGATGACCGGATCCGTAGCCGGATCGAAGAGCCAGTAGTCGTTCCGGAAGATCAGCTGATGGAAAGCGGTGAAAAGAGCGTCCCAGTCAAGGAAGGTGACAAGAAAAGCCAGAAGCGCCACGATCGCGGAAATTCCGGGAATGACCCTGAGAAAGCCGAATTGCTTTTTCCAGATCCGGAAAACGGCCAGGGGAAGAAAGGTGAGGGCGCTGAGGATCAGGAGAATCTGAATCCCGTCAAAGATCTCTTTGACTTCCTCGAAATGGATGCGTCCCTCCTCGGACATGGGAAGAGAAGGAAAGGTAAGTTCTCCCCGGTAAAAAAGGGAATTGTAACGGATCAGGGCGTCATATTCTTCCAGAATTTCCTCCTCTGTCATGGAAGAGACGGAGGCAAGATTCTCGCTTTTCATCTCGTAAACGTATAAGGGACGGAAGTTCAGGATCAGCACGACACTGAGGGAAAGGCAGAAGAGGAAGCCTAAAAAGCCAGTCCCGAGATCCCGCAGAGTGGAAAATTTCATATATTTAAACTCCTTTGCATTTTTTTCTACCATAAGAATATACGGGCATCTATTGACAAATGCAAGTCAAATGAGTAAAATTCATAATTAGTTATGAGACCGTCTGCTCATTTTTCAGGGCGGAGAAGAAGGTTCCCATAGAGGACAAGGAGGAAAAGGAATGGCAACACCGTATAACCATCGTGCCGTCGAGCAGAAATGGCGTAAGATCTGGGAAGAGCATCCCGTAAACGTCAACGACGGCAAAAAGCCGAAATATTACTGTCTGGACATGTTCCCGTATCCGTCAGGAAACGGACTGCATGTAGGACATTGGAGAGGATATGTAATTTCTGATGTGTGGAGCCGCTATAAAATGCTCCAGGGTTATTATCTGATTCATCCCATGGGCTGGGACGCATTCGGACTTCCGGCAGAGAACTATGCCATCAAGACCGGTCAGCATCCGTCCATCTCCACCGCAAAGAATATCGCAAATATCAAACGCCAGATCAACGAGATCGCAGCCATCTATGACTGGGATATGGAAGTGAACACCACAGATCCGGATTTTTATAAATGGACCCAGTGGATCTTCGTTCAGATGTTCAAAAAAGGCCTGGCCTATGAGAAAGAGTTCCCGATCAACTGGTGCCCCTCCTGTAAGACCGGACTGGCCAACGAGGAAGTAGTAAACGGCTGCTGCGAGCGCTGCGGCACCCCGGTTACCAAGAAAAACCTTCGTCAGTGGATGCTCCGCATCACCAAATATGCAGAGCGTCTTCTGGATGATCTGGACAAGCTGGACTGGCCGGAAAAGGTTAAAAAGATGCAGACCGACTGGATCGGAAAATCATACGGCGCCGAGGTTGATTTCCCGGTAGAAGGCCGCGAGGAGAAGATCACCGTTTACACCACCAGACCGGACACCCTTCACGGCGCTACCTTCATGGTACTGGCTCCGGAGCACGTTCTGGCCAAGAGCCTGGCTACCGACGAGACCAGAGAGGCTGTAGAGAAATACATCTTCGATTCTTCCATGAAGTCCAACGTAGACCGTATGCAGGATAAGGAGAAGACCGGCGTCTTCACCGGTTCCTATGCGATTAACCCGCTGAACGGCAAAAAGGTTCCCATCTGGCTGTCCGATTATGTACTGGCTGACTATGGTACCGGTGCCATCATGTGCGTACCTGCCCATGATGACCGTGACTTTGCTTTTGCTACGAAATTCAACATCCCGATCATTCAGGTCATCGCAAAAGACGGCAAAGAGATCGAGAATATGACTGAGGCTTATACCGAGGCTTCCGGAGTTATGATCAATTCCGGCGACTGGAACGGAAGAGAGTCCGCAGAGCTCAAGAAAGAAGCTCCGATGATCATTGAGAAAATGGGCATCGGCCGCAAGACCGTAAACTACAAGCTCCGTGACTGGGTATTCTCTCGTCAGCGTTACTGGGGTGAGCCGATCCCGATCATCCACTGCCCGCACTGTGGAAACGTGCCTGTTCCCGAGGATCAGCTGCCGCTTCGTCTGCCGGATGTAGAGTCCTACGAGCCGACCGGAACCGGTGAGTCTCCGCTGGCTGCCATCGACGAGTGGGTAAACACCACCTGCCCGTGCTGTGGAGCTCCCGCAAAGAGAGAGACCAACACGATGCCTCAGTGGGCAGGTTCTTCCTGGTACTTCCTCCGTTATGTGGATGCCCACAACGACAAAGAGCTGGTATCCAAAGAGAAAGCTGACAAATATCTGCCGGTTGATATGTATATCGGCGGCGTAGAGCATGCGGTACTGCACCTTCTGTACTCCAGATTCTACACCAAGTTCCTGTACGATATCGGTGTGATCGATTTTGACGAGCCCTTCCACAAACTGTTCAATCAGGGTATGATCAACGGTAAGAACGGTATCAAGATGAGTAAATCCAAAGGAAACGTGGTTTCCCCGGATGATCTGGTACGCGATTACGGCTGCGATTCCCTGCGTATGTACGAGCTTTTCGTGGGACCGCCCGAGCTGGATGCCGAGTGGGATGACCGCGGTATCGACGGCGTTTACCGTTTCCTGAACAAGTTCTGGAGCCTGGTAATGGACAATAAGGACAAGACCGTAGAGCCTACCAAGGAGATGATCAAGCTTCGTCACCGCATGGTACATACCATCACCCAGCGTCTGGAGAGCTTCAGCCTGAACACCGTTATCTCCGGTTTCATGGAGTATAACAACAAGATGATCGAGCTGGCCAAGAAAGAGGGCATCGACAAGGAAACCCTTGAGACCGCAGTGATTCTGCTTGCTCCCTTTGCTCCGCACCTTTCCGAGGAGCTGTGGCAGCAGCTGGGCCACACCGAGTCTGTCTTCAAAAATACCTGGCCGGAGCATGACGAGGAAGCCATGAAGGATGACGAGGTTGAGGTTCCCGTTCAAATCAACGGCAAGACCAAGATTGTTATCTCCATCCCGGCCGATATCTCCAAAGAAGATGCGATCGCAAAGGGGAAAGAGGCTCTGGGTGACAAGCTCACCGGAAATATCATCAAAGAGATTTACGTTCCGAAGAAGATCATCAACATCGTTGCTAAGTGATCCTTTTTATGGTAAAATAGGGCAAACCTAAAAAGGAGGTTCTGCATTATGAAAATGATCATGGCAATTGTCGGAAAAGACGATGAGATGGAGACCAGCGCACAGCTGGTGGCAAAAGGCTATTTTGTGACGAAGATCGCGACCAGCGGTGGCTTTTTGAAACGGAAGCATGTGACGCTGATGATTGGTACGGAAGATGAGAAGGTCGATCAGGCGATCTCCATTATCCAGAAATATGCAGGAGAGCGGAAAACCGTGAAATACACGAACCTCGCAGCTCCTAGCGGCCCGATCTCCCCGGGACTGAACTATACGGTTCCAATCAATGTGGAAGTCGGGGGTAGTACGATCTTTGTGATGAATGTGGAACGCTTTGAGAAGATGTAAAAAAATATGCGAGGGGAAAACCATCGGAGTTGCGTAGTCCTGGTTTTCCCCTCGCGCTCCCCTTTCCAGGGCACGCTAGGAAATAGGGGGCTTACGTCATACTGGAAATGCGTGAAATGACAGATGGGTATGGATTCATATTAAAAAAATAAGAGGCTTATGTCACACTGGGAAGTAGTGGGGCGTGGGCCTCTTTTTTGTGATGGTAGATTATGAAGTTGAAGATAAAATGCTTGTTGGTAGTAACTAATGTAAGCTTTTTGACCTTGTGAACAATGAGCTAAGCATCTGTGTTTGTATGGATATATAGTGACTGCTGCAAGGTCTTTGTTTTTCACTATGAGACACAGACCACCCAGAATCTCCATGTTCATTTTTACCAGAAACTATACTTGTTTTTCACTATAAGATACAGACCACCCAGAATCTCCGTATTCATCTCTCCTGGAAACTGCATTTGCTTTTTGCTATGAAATACCGAGCATCCGGAAACTCCAAGATCATCTCTCCCGGAAGCAACACTTTTTTCTACTATGAGACACCGAATAACCGTCATTTCACGCATACCTTGTATGACGTAAGCCCCATATTTTCTAAGCGGGCCCAGAAGGGGGAGTTTACGAGGGGGACGGCGGGCTCGCTGACTCGGAGCTGTCCCCCTCGTTTTTTCTTTTACGCTTTCCAAAAGCGAAATGCTTAAGAGATCTGCTGAATATCCGAAATATCCGTCCCAATCACCATAGAGTAATTCGTATGGTAAATGACAAACCCCGGCTTGGCGCCAGCTACTTTCTTCACATGCTTCTTCTCAACATAGTCGATTTCAACTTTATCGGCTTTTTTGTTTTGCGAATAATGTGCCGCTAACCGCGCAGCCTCTTCAAAGGTGCGGTCCGGAAGCTCCTCCCCATTCGTCTTAACAATCACATGCGACCCCGGGCACCCTTTTGCGTGGAACCACCAGTCATTTCCAACAGCAAACTTAAAAGTCAGCTCCTCATTCTGAAAGTTATTTTTCCCTACATACATATGGAAACCATCCGAAGAGATATAATGGAAAGGTTTCGACGTCACCTTAACCCTCTTAGCATTACCTTTCCGGCGGATATATCCATACTCAGTGAGCTCCTCCTTAATCTCCACGAGATCTTCCTCCGAGAGTGCAATATCCAGAGAGGTACTGATAGATTCCAGATGATCGATCTCCTCCTTCGTCTCTTTGGTCAGAGTGGAGAGGGCCTCGAAGGTCCGTTTCATCTTATTATATTTCTCAAAGTTTTTCTGGGCATTTTCCTGGGGAGTCAGGGTGTCGTCCAGGGGGATCGTCACCATCTCGTTGCTATAGTAGTTCAGAGCCTCCAGCTTTTTGGCGCCGGGCTCCAGATTGTAGCCGTAGGTGTTGATGAGCTCGCCGTAGACACGGAATTTTTCCCGTTTCTCGGTGTCCTTGAGCTGGCGGAGCTGGAGCTCATATTTCTTGCGGTTCCGCTCAAGAGCGGTGTTTACAATACGCCGAAGATCGGAAGAACGCTGCCGGATCCGGGTAATGGTGTTCTTCATCGCGTAATAATTTTCCAGTACCGCAGAGATACTCTCGAAGGTTTCCACGCGCTTGTCCTGATAGAGCGTCAGCGGGAGGGCTGAAAATTCCAGGGGTTCCCGGCCGTCATAGACCACCGTCGGGGTGAAGTTCCCATTTTTTACATCTTCCATAAGCCGGGAGAAAGTATGATAAAGATGCGTGGCCTCCGTATCGGAAAACGAGTTGGCGCTCTGGTCTGATTCCAGGGAAGCCCGGTGACAGATCTCCTCGGCGATCAGAGGGCTGATGCCGGTAAGCGTCATATAGAGGGCCTTGGAAAGAGGAAGCGGTTTCGTGAGAACTGTCTCCCGGAAGCGTTCCTCGGTGATGGTGAGGGGATTTTCCTTATCCTGGGTGTGAGGAATGAAATACTCCCTGCCGGGCAGAACTTCCCGGACGGAGCTCATCTGAACGCCCACATGTTTAATACTGTCGATGATTTTGTTGTTGTCATCACAGAAGATGATATTGCTGTGTTTTCCCATGATCTCCACGGTCAGTACCTTATGGCAGAGGTCTCCGAGATCGTTTAAGTGCTCAATCTCAAAATGGATGATACGCTCCAGGCCCGGCTGCCAGATCCTTAAGATTTTTCCGTTGGCGATGTGCTTGCGGAGGAGCATACAGAAGTTCGGGGCCGTCATGGGGCTGGGCTTGTTGTCACCTGTGAGGTAGATCAGAGGAAGGCTTGCTCCGGCAGAAATCAGAAGGCGGTACTGGTTGCGAAAGTTCTTTATGGTGAGCAGAAGCTCGTCGTTTTCCGGCTGGGCGATCTTGGCAATCTTTCCGCCGGTGAGGGTCTCATTAAATTCTTTTACAAGACTGGAAATGACAATTCCGTCTAAGGCCATGGATAACAACTCCTTTCAAAATGGCGTTACATTTCAGTATACTAGGTAAACCCACACTTCGCAAGAGAAAAGGGTTTCATTTTTCAAAATTGTCTGCTACAATATGAATACTAGGGTTCGAAACTCAGAAAGTCGTTCATGCTTGCACGATAAGACTTTTGAGCTTGGAACCCGCCAAACATGAGAAAGTAGCGATTTACGGAGTAAATCAGCGGATTTCGAATGTTTGCAGAATTGCGAAAGCTGCGAAGCAGCAAAGCAATTCGTAGGTATGGATTAAATGGAGGTGTAGCAAAATGAAAAAACGAAAGAAAATCTGGCTGGCTGGTGTTCTGGCAACGCTGACGATTATCGGCACGGCTCCGGCGAGCCTTGCAACTGAGACAGAAACCGTAACCGTAGCTCAGGAGGAGACCGTAGCAGCGGCGGAGACTGAAGTGGCGGAAACTACTCAGAAAAACGCTGAGGAAAGCACAGAGGCCGCAGACAAAGCGGAAACTACCGCAGAAACTGAACAGGAACCCGCCGCATCCGAAAATTCCAGCGAGGCATCCACAGAGGAAGTTGAATCCACCACTGGCGAAAAGGTTATTTTCGTCCTGATCATGGTGCTGATGTTCGTAGCGCCGGTGCTCCTTTTCTTTATCCTGCTGGTGATTTTTACCAAGCTTCAGAATTTCATTATGAAAAAGACCGGACGAGTTCCGGGAGCCAATATGGGAAAACATCGCAAGAGCCCGGAGGAGTTAAAGAAGAATTCCCGGAAAAAATAATTTTTCCGTTGACTGAGACTTGTGTTTCTTCTATAATGGATAGGAAGATGGCGTAGTATCGTATGTTTGATAAAAACAGCGGTCAGCCAAAAAGACGAAAGCAAAGTGAGCGATATCTATGATCAAAAGCATGACCGGCTTTGGACGCTGCGAGCACGTCCAGGGCGACCGGAAGTTTACAGTAGAAATCAAAGCGGTGAACCACCGCTATTTCGATGTAAACATTAAAATGCCGAAGAAATTTAATTTCTTTGAGTCCGCCATCCGCTCCGTGATGAAGGAATACATCCAGCGGGGTAAGGTGGATGTTTTTATTACCTGCGAGGATGATACGGAGAATAACTTCTCTCTGAAATACAATGAGAACATCGCCGGCGAGTATCTGAAATATTACCGCCAGATGGCACAGCAGTTTAACCTGAAGGACGATGTCACCGTTTCCCGCCTGGGCTCCTGCCCGGAGGTCTTTTCCATGGAGGAACAGATAGTGGATGAGGATGAGATCTGGGCTCTTCTGGAGACTGCCCTTCGGGGAGCCTTAAAGCAGTTTGTGGAGACCCGTACCAGAGAGGGCGAGAATCTGAAAAATGACCTCATCGGAAAGCTGGATGGCATGCTTCTCGATGTGGATGCGGTGGAGAAGCGCTATCCGCAGGTTCTGGAGGAGTACCGGAGCCGCCTTCGCGAGAAGGTGGACAGCCTTCTCGCCGACAGTCAGATGGATGAGTCCCGGCTGGCCGCTGAGGTGATCCTCTATGCCGACAAGATCTGCACCGATGAGGAGACCGTCCGCCTGAGAAGTCATATCGAGGGCATGAAGGCCGAACTGATTCAGGGCGGCAGCATCGGGCGGAAGCTTGATTTCATCGCCCAGGAGATGAACCGGGAGGCCAACACCATCCTTTCCAAGGCAAATGATCTTCAGACCTCCAATCTGGCCATCAATCTGAAGACCGAGATCGAAAAGGTGCGGGAACAGATCCAGAACATTGAATAGGGGCGATCATTTGTGGCAGCATTTGTAAATATCGGGTTTGGCAATCTGGTGAACTCGGAAAAAGTAGTATCTGTGGTATGTCCGGATGCGGCGCCAGTGAAGCGCCTGGTTCAGAAGGCAAAGGAGGCCGGAAGGGTCATCGATGCCACCCAGGGGAGACGTACCAAAGCCGTGCTGATCACGGAGGAGGATCATGTGATCCTTTCCGCTCTTCAGCCGGATACCTTAGGCCGCCGCATGTCGGCAGGCACAAAAGAGATGCAATGGAAAGGGGAAGACGATGAATAATAAAGGAATTCTGATCGTGCTCTCCGGTTTTTCCGGAGCTGGCAAGGGAACCCTTGTGAAACGTCTTTTGGAGCTTCACGGGGAAGAATATGCGTTGTCTATATCGGCAACGACGAGAAAGCCCAGAGTGGGCGAGGAAGAGGGCAAGGCCTATTTCTTTAAATCAAATGAAGAGTTTGAAAAGATGATCCGTGAGGACGCTTTTCTGGAGTATGCCGGATACTGCGATCACTATTACGGAACGCCGAAGGCCTATGTGGACGAGCAGCTGGAAAAGGGCAAAAACGTGATCCTTGAGATCGAGATCCAGGGAGCGCTGAAGGTGCGTGAAAAACGCCCGGATACCCTTCTTCTTTTTGTGACGCCGCCCAATGGGGATGAGCTGAAAAACCGTCTCACCGGCAGAGGCACCGAGACTCAGGAGGTCATCGAGGCCCGCTTGAGCCGCGCTTCCGAGGAAGCAGAGGGTGTGGAAGCCTATGATTATCTTCTCATCAATGATGAGCTGGATATCTGCGTGGAAGAACTTCATGAGATCATCAGAAGTGAACACCGCCGTCTGACACGGCAGCAGAATATAGAGAAAATCGCTAAAATCAGAGAGGAACTGCAAAAGTTTCGGAAAGGAGAAAAATAAATGTTACATCCATCTTATGCAGAGTTGATAAAGGTAGTAAACGGAGACGTGGAGGAGGGCGATACCCCCGTGGTAAACAGCCGTTATTCCATCGTTCTTGCCACCGCAAAGAGAGCACGTCAGCTCATTGACGGAGCAAAATCCGACTGCGCCGCTCCGGGCAAAAAGCCCCTGTCCACAGCTGTGGAGGAGATGGCTCTCGGCAAACTGAAAGTCCTGGGTGAGGACGAAGAGGGAGATAAGGCGGACGAAGAGGCAGCTCTGGCAGCAGTCCTCGCAAGCGATATACCTAGCGTTGACCTTCAGACAGACGAGGTTCCCATGGAGGAGCTGGAAGAAGAGGAATAAGGAAGTCAGAAGAAGAGCTCTTGCTGTAAAAAGTAAGGGCTCTTTTCTTCCTTCGGCGGTTGATTTTTTCCTGGAAAAATAGTACAATTATCCCAATGAATAAAACACAATAAGGAGTTTTTATGAAAATATTGTTTATTTCCCTTGGCTGTGACAAGAATCTGGTAGATTCCGAGCGTATGCTGGGGCTTCTGGAGCAGGAGCACTTTACCATGACGGACAGCGAGACAGAGGCGGACGTGATTGTCGTCAATACCTGCTGTTTCATCGGAGATGCCAAGGAAGAAAGTATCCAGAATATTCTGGAAATGGCAGAGTACCGCAAGCACGGTCCATGCAAGGCCCTGATCGTTACAGGCTGCCTAGCCCAGCGTTACCGTCAGGAGGTCATCGATGAGATCCCAGAGGTGGATGCCGTTTTGGGTACCAACAGCTTTGACAAACTGATCCCGGCTATCAGGGCAGCCCTGGAGAAAAACGAAAAATCCCTGATTCTGGAGCCCTTGGAAGGTTTTGCTTCCGAGAAGGGCAAGCGTCTTCTCACGACCGGTGGCCATTATGCTTACTTAAAGATCGCAGAGGGCTGCGACAAGCACTGTACTTACTGCATCATCCCGAAGGTCCGCGGAAATTACCGGAGTGTTCCGATGGAGAGCCTCCTTCAGGAGGCGGAGACGCTGGCGGAGCAGGGTGTGAAGGAGCTGATTTTGGTAGCACAGGAGACCACTCTTTACGGAAAGGATCTCTACGGCGAGAAGAGCCTTCATAAGCTTCTTAAGGAGCTCTGTAAGATCAAAGGCATCCGCTGGATCAGGATTCTCTACTGCTATCCCGAGGAGATTTATCCGGAGCTCATCCAGGTTATGAAAGAAGAGAAAAAAGTCTGTCATTACCTGGACCTTCCGATCCAGCACGCCAACGATACGATTCTCAGACGTATGGGACGCCGCACGACGAAAGCCGAGCTTTTGGATATCATCGGTACTTTGAGAAAAGAGATCCCGGATATCGTCCTTCGTACAACTCTGATTACCGGTTTCCCGGGGGAGACGGAGGAGCAGCACGAGGAACTCATGGATTTCGTGGATGAGGTCGAGTTTGAACGTCTCGGCGTATTCACTTATTCACCAGAGGAGGATACTCCGGCAGCAGAGATGCTGGATCAGATTCCCGAGGAGATCAAACAGAAACGGCGCAATGAGATCATGGAGCTTCAGCAGGACATCGCCTTTGAAAAGGCGGAAAATATGGTGGGAAGAGAGCTTCTTGCCATGGTGGAGGGCGAGGTTTCCGGCGAGAGCGCCTATGTGGCCCGCACTTACGGGGATGCCCCCAACGTGGACGGTTATCTTTTCATCAACACAGCAGAGACACTGGTTTCCGGCGATTTCGCCCGTGTGAAGGTGACCGGAGCCCTTGAATATGATTTGATAGGAGAGCTGGCAGAATGAAAATGAATGTTCCCAATACACTGACGATCATCAGAGTGCTTCTGATTCCTTTCTTTGTCGCTTTTATGCTCTGCAATATCACGGCATATGACAATTACATCGCTCTGGCAATCTTCATCGTGGCAAGTCTTACCGATACCCTGGACGGATATCTGGCGAGAAAAAATAATCAGGTAACAAACTTTGGTAAATTTATGGATCCCCTGGCGGACAAGCTTCTGGTCTGCTCCGCCCTAATCTGCCTTTTGAGCAACGGGATGATTTCTACGGTAGTGGTGCTGATCATCATTGCCAGAGAGTTCATCATCAGCGGCTTCCGTCTGGTGGCAGTAGATAACGGCATCGTTATTGCGGCGAGCTGGTGGGGAAAGGCAAAGACCATTTCACAGATGATCATGATCATTCTTCTGATCGCGAGCTTCGGAGGCATTTTCAATGTTCTGGAGACTGCTTTCGTCTACATCGCAACGGTTCTGACCGTGATCTCCCTGGTGGATTATATCTGGAAAAACCGTGCTGTTCTTAATGAACAGAAATAAATATCATTTTACAGAAGAATGAACGTATGAAGAGCGGAAGCTTTTCGTACAGATTGGAGGAAAAATGGTAGTTGAACTGATTTGTGTAGGAACAGAGCTTCTGCTGGGAAACATCGTGAATACCAACGCGGCGTATCTTTCCGAGAAATGTGCGCTGCTGGGACTTTCCATGTATCATCAGTCCGTGGTGGGCGACAATGCGGAGCGCCTGAAGGAATCTCTGGAGACGGCCTTAAATCGTTCTGATGTGGTGATCCTTTCCGGCGGTCTTGGCCCTACACAGGACGATCTGACAAAGGAGACCGCAGCTGAGGTGATGGGCATACCCCTCAAGGAGGATCCCCATTCCAGAGAGAGGATCGAGGAGTATTTTAAGAACAGCCAGTACAAGGTCATCACCGACAACAACTGGAAGCAGGCCCTGGTTCCCGAAGGAGCCATCGTTCTGGACAATGAGAACGGTACGGCCCCGGGCATCATCATGGAGAAGAACGGCAAGTCCGTCATCCTTTTGCCAGGCCCTCCGGGAGAGCTGATCCCGATGTTTGAGGGAAAGGTATACGATTATCTGAATAAACTGCAGCCGGAGATCATCTACTCCACGATGGTACGGATCTGCGGCCTGGGTGAGAGCTTTGTGGAAAATGAAATCCGCGACCTCATCGACAATCAGACCAATCCCACGATTGCCACCTACGCCAAGATCGGTCAGGTGGACCTTCGTGTGACAGCCAAAGCGGCCAGCGAGAAAGAAGCAGCCAAGCTGGCAAAGCCCATGCTGAAAGAACTGGTCAAACGTTTCGGCGACCATATCTATACGATGGATGAGCACAAGAGTCTGGAGGAGGTTATCGTTCATTTTTTGAAAGAGCGTTCCCTGACGCTGACCACTGCCGAGTCCTGCACCGGCGGTATGATCGCAGCACGGATCACCGATGTACCGGGAGCTTCCGAGGTCTTCAAACAGGGCCTTGTCACTTATTCCAACCGGGCTAAGAGAAAACTTCTGGATGTGAAAAAGACCACGCTGAAGGAGTACGGTGCCGTCAGTGAGAAGACCGCCAAGGAGATGGCGAAAAACGGAGCCTTTATTACCGGCTCTGATGCCTGCGTGTCCGTCACTGGAACCGCAGGACCGACAGGCGGAACCGAGGAGAAGCCGGTGGGCCTTGTCTATATTGGCTGCTGCTATAACAACAAGACTGTGGTAAAAGAGTTCCACTTCAAAGGTGAGCGCCAGAAGATCCGCGAGCAGGCGACAGCCAATGCACTGATCCTTTTAAGAGAATGTATTTTAGCTGATAAGGGGCAGGAGTAACTATTCAGTAGCCACTGTGAAGGTACTGAACAGTTACGGGCAGGAAAAATAATTTATAGAAGGTACGGAGGGTATTATCTGTGGGAAAGTATTATGACGGGGATGTGGAGAAACGTCCCAGAATCCAAAAACTGATTGATGACCTCTACGATCATATGCCGGAGATTGAGGCAGACCGTGCGGTTATTCTGACAGAGAGCTATAAAGAGACAGAAGACGAACCGATTATTTTAAGAAGAGCAAAAGCCTTTCAGGCGATCTGCGAGAAGCTTCCGATCACGATCCGGCCGGGGGAGCTGGTCGTGGGAAGCAACTCCAGGGTGGCCAGAGGCTGCCAGGTTTTTCCAGAGTATTCCTTCAGCTGGGTGGAGGATGAGTTTGACACCTTCTCCACCAGAACAGCCGATCCTTTCCATATTTCCGAGGAGGCGAAGCAGCAGCTTCACGAGGTCTACAAATACTGGAAGGGCAAAACCACAAGCGATCTCGCTACCTCCTTTATGACAGATGAGACGCTTCTCGCCATGAAGCATAACATTTTCACACCGGGCAACTACTTCTATAACGGCATCGGTCACTTCACCGTGAAATACTGGGAAGTGCTGGAGATCGGTTACGAAGGAATCATGAGAAAGGCAGAAGCCGAGCTGGCTTCCCATACCGTGGGCGAGGCTGATTATGCGGAGCGTTCCGCTTTCCTCAAGGCTGTGATCATCAGCTGTCAGGCTGCCATTCATTATGCAGGCCGCTATGCAGTTCTGGCAAGAGAAGAGGCAGCAGGCTGTCAGGATCCCGTAAGAAAGCAGGAACTTCTTGCGATTGCAGCCAACTGTGACCGGGTACCGGCAAAACCGGCTGAGAGCTTCTACGAGGCCTGCCAGTCCTTCTGGTTTGTGCAGATGCTTCTTCAGACCGAGTCTTCCGGCCACTCTATTTCCCCGGGGCGTTTTGACCAGTATATGTATCCTTACTTTAAGAAGGATCTGGATGCGGGCAAGATCACACATGAGGATGCCCAGGAGCTTCTGGACTGCATCTGGGTGAAATTAAATGACCTCAACAAAGTCCGTGACGCGGCCAGCGCTGAGGGCTTTGCTGGTTATTCCCTGTTCCAGAACCTGATTGTAGGCGGTCAGAACGAGGAAGGCGAAGATGTGACAAATGACCTTTCCTTCATGTGTATCGAGGCTGCCATGCATGTCCATCTTCCGGCTCCTTCTCTTTCTATCCGTGTGTGGAACGGAAGCCCGGATGAACTTCTGCTCAAAGCTGCGAAGCTGACCCGGACAGGTATTGGCCTTCCGGCTTACTATAACGACGAAGTCATCATTCCGGCCATCATGAACCGCGGCGTTTCCTTAAAGGACGCCAGAGGCTACAACATCATCGGCTGCGTGGAACCCCAGGCTCCCGGCAAGACCGACGGCTGGCATGACGCCGCCTTCTTTAATATGCTTCGTCCTCTGGAATTGGTATTTACCAGCGGTGAGGACTTTGGAGAGCAGGTAGGACCGAAGACCATGCCGGTGGAAGAGATGACAGGCTTCGATCAGTTTTACGATGCATACAAGACCCAGATGAATTATTTCATCAGCCTGATGGTGAATGCGGATAACAGCATTGATATGGCTCATGCGAGACGGTGTCCGCTGCCCTATCAGTCCTCCATGATCGACGACTGTATCGCCAGAGGAAAATCCCTCCAGGAGGGCGGCGCTGTCTACAATTTCACCGGTCCACAGGGTTTTGGAATTGCCAACGCCACTGATGCTCTCTATGCGATCAAGACGCTGGTATTTGAGCAGAAAAAGGTTTCCATGGAAGAGTACAAACGGGCCCTGGCTGACAACTTCGGCAGAGGTTTCAGTAAAGAGCGGCTCACCTTCCTGACAAGAGAAGTGGTAGATCAGCTCGCTGCCGCGGGAAAACAGGTGACGCCGGAGATTGCCGCCGCTGTGGCAGCAGGTTTCCGTGACCTGAAACTTCCGGAAGAGACCGTGAAGCGCTACGATGAGCTCCTGAAAATGATCGACGAGCTTCCGAAATACGGAAACGATATCTGTGAGATCGACGAATTTGCGAGAGATGTGGCTTATACCTACACAAAGCCGCTTGAGCAGTACCGGAACCCGAGAGGAGGCCGTTTCCAGGCAGGCCTTTATCCCGTATCCGCCAACGTTCCGCTGGGAGCCCAGACAGGAGCTACCCCGGACGGAAGACTGGCCAATACTCCCATCGCCGATGGTGTGGGACCGGTGGCAGGAAGAGATGTGCATGGCCCGACAGCCACAGCAAACTCTGTCTCTCACCTGGATCATTTCATTGCCTCCAACGGAACGCTGTTTAACCAGAAATTCCACCCTTCAGCCCTCAGTGGAATGGAAGGCCTTCAGAAATTCATAGCTCTGATCCGTTCCTTTTTCGATCAGAAGGGTATGCATATGCAGTTTAATGTAGTGAGCCGTGAGACCCTTCTGGACGCTCAGGCTCATCCGGAAAATTATAAGAACCTGGTAGTCCGGGTGGCAGGCTACAGTGCTCTCTTTACCACCCTGTCCCGTTCCCTTCAGGATGACATCATCAACCGTACGACCCAGGGCTTCTGAGGAGGAAAAGTATGAGTGATGATTACAGAAAGATCCAGGGAAGGATCTTTGATATCCAGAAATATTCGATTCATGACGGTCCGGGCATCCGCACCATCGTTTTCCTGAAGGGTTGTCCCCTTCGCTGCAAATGGTGCTGTAATCCCGAGTCTCAGATCCGTGATATTCAGATCATGGTTCAGGGCGGCAAGGAAAAGACCGTGGGCCGTGATGTGAGCGTGGAAGAGGTCATGGAAGAAGTCATGAAAGACTCTGCCTATTACCGCCGTTCCGGAGGGGGATTGACCCTCTCCGGCGGCGAATGTCTCCTGCAGCCGGATTTTGCGGGAGCTCTCCTTCGTGCGGCGAAAGAGAACGGCCTCCATACGGCCATTGAATCCACGGGTTTTGCAAAGTTTGAGACGATCCAGGAGAAAATTCTCCCCTGGCTGGATCTCTATCTCATGGACATCAAGCATATGGACAACAAGAAGCACAAGATGTTTACCAGCCAGCCCAACGAGAGAATTCTGGAAAATGCCAGAAAGATCACGGATGCAGGCCAGAAGCTTATCGTCCGTGTGCCGGTGATTCCGACTTTCAACGATACGCCGGAAGAGATTTACGCCATCGCCCAGTTTGCCAGATCCTTAAAGGGTGTGGAGGAGATGAATCTTCTTCCCTACCACCGTCTGGGTCAGGACAAATATGCAGGTATCGGCCGAGAGTATACACTGGCTCATCTGGTGCCGCCCTCCAACGAGCATATGGAGATGCTTAAGGAAGTGGCCGAGTCTGCCGGTATCCGGGTAAAAATCGGCGGTTAATGCTTTTGAGAAAGAAACGTAGTCATAAGTCCCCTGAGTTGTTCGATTTTCTGAACTTCTGCAGGGGACTTTCCTGTTTTCAGGACTTCGATGATGGCATCCGTCTCCTGGGGAGAGAAGGACATTCCGTTTTTCTTTGACTGACCGGCGATGGCCATAAGGAAAGGAAGGAGATCCTTCTGGGATTTCCCTTTTCCCTGCTCGGTGAGCTTTAAGAGCATTTCAATTTTGGCCGGGTCGATGTTCTGGAGGGATGGGTTACGGGTCCAGTTTTTGTCCATCTGGCGTTAGGCCTCCTTTTTCAGCTTCCGACTGGGAGAACATGGAAAATATGGCCTGCTGTTCCGGGGAGAGCAGGGAGGAAAAGAGATCCGCAGGAGCCGAAGCCTCTCCCTCCTGGTTCATGGAGGAAAAAAGCTGCATCATCTCCAGGAGAGGCAGGATCTGGGAAAACTGTTCCCTCTGCTGACTGGGGAGATAGGGCGAGATCTCCGGAAGAATCTCAAAAAGGCTGGGATTCGCCCGGGCATTCTGAGCCGTGAGTTCCGCGGGTCGGCTGAAGAAAGCCGTCAGATTCCGGATTTCCATGCATTTGATCAGGAGCACGAAAGGCTTTTGAAGCCCCAGGGCCAGGTAGGGAACCAGGGCTTTTAACAGCTGCAGTTCCTCCCCTCCGGCGGCAAGGTCCACCGGTGTCATGCAAAGCTCTTTTTCCTTTTCCACAGCGTTTCCTCGTCGGTTTTCTTCTGGGTTATTCTATGCGAAAAAGCGGAAAACTATGACCCGATCTGTCCCGGAGGCATAAACTGAAAGTATAACAGAAAACGGGAGGTCAGAAGGAATGCTTGTCCTGAAAGGAAATGCCTTTTATGAGATAGATGAAGAATGCATGCGGAGAAAAGGACTCAAATTTCCGGAAGAGGCGGAGGAGGAGCCCCCAACACCGCCGAAAGAAGAAAAAGAACCAAAAGAAAAGCCCCGGTGAAGGGGCTTTCTTTCTTTGAAAATTTAGCAGCCGCAGCCATTGTTGTTGCAGCTGCATCCGTTGCCGTTTCCACATCCGCCGCAGCAGATGAGGATCAGAATCAGGAGCCAGCAGCTGTCTCCGCCGCAGCCACAGCCGTTATTTCCGAAGAAACCATTGCCGTTACCGCAGAGGCAGGAAAGAATCAGGATCCAGAGAATGCAGTTGCAGCCTCCTCCGTTAAATCCCAGTCCACAGCCGTTGTTGTTGTCACATCCACAGTTACATCCGCAGTTCGTAGCAGCGAGATCGCTCATGTGCCAGATCCTCCGTTTTTTTGAGTACACTTTATAGTATGTGGCATCCCGTTTTTGGTTACAGAAGAGATTCAAAAACTCCGTAGACATTTAAGGTGCCGTACCCCCAGGAACGGTTGGGGTAGGTGAGATCCCGGGAACGGCCGGCGCCGCGGATCAGGAAATTTTTGAGTTCCGAGGAGGTCATGAGGTGTCTGGGATTTCCCTCCAGCCGCCAGTCGACCAGGAGAGCGGCTGCCCCGGCCGTGAGGGCTGCCGCTGCGCTGGTGCCGGTGACGGAGGTGAGGCTGCCGTTTTTGGCGACGGCGGAGATACCTACGCCGGGGGCGGCGAGCTCCGGTTTGATCTCGCCGGAGCGGGTATAGCCCCGGCTGGAATGAATATAAAGGCTGCCGTTTTCGGCATCGTAGGCGCTGACGGAGATCGGCAGAAGCGTGGTGGAGGGGTCTGTGATCGTAGTGTCCGGATCGGGAGCCAGAAAAACCGTCTGGGGGGAGATGAAACCGGTGATCGGAAGCCAGAGCTGAAAGTCCCCATTGATATAGAAGCGATTTTCCACCCGGAGCGTCCAGAGACCGGGCGTGGGATCGGTGAAACGGATGAAAATCAGCTGATCTCCCGAGGCGGACTCCACGATCTCGTAGGAGATATCCACCCGGGTCCGTTCCAGCGTGAAATTAAGTGTGATATTCTGCGAGAGCCGGGCGGGAATCGTGGGGATGGTTTCGCCCAATGGAGAGGTCATGGAGATGGCGTAGAGTTCCGGTGACGAGGCCCAGAGTTCCACGACAAAGCCCCGTTCCTCTTTATCCACGAGGATTTCCACAGCCTGGACGGAGCCGGGCCCCGAGAGGGTTCCGGCGTAGTGATGGCTTCGTCCCGCTTCATTTCCGGCGGCGATGACGCTGTAGAAACCATCGATGGCTTCGGAGGCGCTCAAAACCTTTGTGAGAGGGGAAGCGCCGGTGTGGGAGCCCTGATTGGTACCAAGGCCGATACAGAGAATCAGGGGCTTTTTCAGCCGGTCGGCGAGGCCGAGGAAATACTGGATGCCGGCCATGAGATCCGTTTCCTGGAAGGCGACGGCATCCTCGCGGATCAGGAGAAAGTCCCGGAGAAATTTTTTTGCGGGCTTAAGTTTTACCACGGCGATATCCGCGTCCGGAGCCGCGCCGGAGAAATCCGGGATCACATCTGCGCTTCCAGAGGCGATGCTCGCGAGAATGGTTCCATGGCCGTTTTCGTCGGCGGAAGGGACGACGGAGAAGGGATCTTCTGCGGTAAGCGCGCGGTTTAAGTCCTCCCCGGTGTAGGCGGAGCCGTAGCTTAAATTTTCCGGCGGGGTACCGGTCTGGTCCGTCTGATCCCAGAGACCGACGATCCGGCTTCGGCCGTCAGACCGGCGGAAAATCGGCTGGGTATAGTCGATACCCGTATCGAGAAAGCCGAGGATAACGTCTTTTCCGGTGTAACCGAGAAGGGGCTGGGAGCGGACTTTGAGGATTCCGGAGGCCTCGAGGCTGCTTTCATCCAGCAGCGTGTAGAGCTTGGGAATGTTGTAGTAACCGACATAGGCTAGCAGGTCCCGGGGAAGGCTGGAGAGGGGAACGTGGATCACCCCGTAATTGCCGCCCAGAAGTTCGCCTCCCATCTGCATGTAGGCATTGAGAAAGTAGGAACCGCTCAGGGTTACGGGAAGAATGAGATCCGCGTAATCTTCCGAAAGAATCTTTTCAGAGACAGAAATTTCAGGCATAAAAAATCCCTTTCGTTTTCTTTAAACCTATGAAAATGGAGGAGAAAAAATGGCAAAAGGTCAAAGTTAAAATTTATCGGTGCTAAATATGCCCCCTTCGCAATATACTTTACCAGTATAGCGAGGGGGGATTTTTATGGAAGAATTTCATCTCTATAAAGACATCAAAGCCCGGACCGGCGGGGAGATCTTCCTGGGTGTAGTAGGACCTGTCCGTACCGGAAAGTCTACCTTTGTCCGGCACTTTATGGAGCTTCTGGTGCTGCCGAACCTGAAAGATAATGAGAAAAAGATTGCCACAGACGAACTGCCCACCAGCGGCAAAGGAAAGACAATCACGACAGTGGAACCCAAATTTGTGCCCAAGGAGGCGGCTCTTTTAAGACTTCCCGATCAGACAGAACTGAAGGTCCGGCTGGTGGATTGCGTGGGCTTTCCTGTGATCGGAGCCGACGGCATCACGGAGAAGGAAAAGCCCCGCATGGTGAAAACGCCCTGGGCGGAAGAAGAGATGCCCTTTGAAAAGGCGGCCTCCATGGGGACCGAGAAGGTTATCCGGGATCACGCCACGGCCGGGATTCTTATCACCTCCGACGGTTCTTTTGGGGAACTGGGGCGGGAGAGTTTCCCTGAGGCGGAAAAACGGACGGCGGAAGAGCTTCAGAAGACCGGGAAGCCCTGCATCGCTCTTATCAACAGCGCAGATCCTTATGGAAAAACCGCTGTGGACACAGTGGAGCTTTTTGAGAAGGAGTACGGAATGGCTGCCATGGCCGTCAACCTGGAACGGCTGAGTGTGGAGGACGTTCAGCGGATCTTAAAGAAAATTCTCTATGAATTTCCGCTGGTACGAGTGGAGTTTTATATCCCGAAATGGACAGAGACTCTGGAGCCGGAGCATCCCGTGAAAAAGGCCCTGCTGGAGAAAGCCGGAGAGATTCTCTCCAAAGTAACCCATATCCGGGATCTGAAGGAGGAGAGCCTTTTTAAAACGGAAGCGCCCTGCATCAGCGGAATCCGCATGGAAGGCGTGATTCTTGCCCGGGGAGCTGTGAAGATTCGTATGGAGGTCGATGATACATACTATTACGCCATGCTGAGCGGCCTTGCCGGCGTGGAGCTTAAGGGAGAGTATCAGCTGATTTCCATGATCCGGGAGCTGGCGGAGAAAAAGAAGGCCTACGAGAAGGTGGAGGCGGCGATTCAGTCTGTGGAGAGTACCGGTTACGGCGTGATTCTGCCGGAACAGTCAGAGATCACTCTCGACGAGCCCACGGTGATCCATCAGGGAAGCAAATACGGCGTGAAAATCCGGGCCATGAGTCCCTCGATTCATCTTATCCGGGCAGATATCGAGACGGAGATCGCTCCCATCGTGGGAAGCGAGGCCCAGGCGGAAGATCTCATCGCCTATATTCGGGAAAATTCCAAAAGTGAGGAAGGCATCTGGAACACGAACATCTTCGGAAAATCCGTGGAACAGCTTGTGGGGGACGGTATCCGTACCCGCCTTGCCGTTATCGGTGAAGAAAGCCAGAAGAAGCTCCAGGACACGATGAGACGCATCGTCAACGAGTCCAAGGGAAGACTGATCTGTATTATTATCTAAAAAATCTGAAGCCAGAACCGAGTGGGGAAAAGTTGCCGGTTCTGGCTTTTTTGCATGGAAAAAGAGGCATTTTCTTCCCGTACGGAGAACCCCGTCGAAAGAAATTCCTAAGAAAAATTTGACAAATCCTAAGATATGACGTATAATGGCTACAACTAGTTAACAGATTTGTAATACTTTTTTGAAAAGAACTATTAGGGGGACTAGTATGAAAACAAAATTCCTTATGATTGCGGCCGGTTTCATGGCAGCTGCGGTGTGCTTTACGCCACAGACGGCCAGCGCTGCGGAAAGCAAGAGCGTATCCACAGTGACGGCGACCACGCAGACGCGCAGGAAACTGGGCTGGGTCAGAGAAGGAGGAAAATGGTATTGCTATCGTGCCAACGGTGAAAAAGCCAGAGGCCTGGTTGCCTATAAGCATAACTGGTACTACACGGACAAGCAGACCGGAGCGATGGTGACTGGCTGGGTAACTTTGAACGGAAAGCCGCGATACTTCCGCAAAGCGGGCGGATATATGATCCGCAGCGGACTCTGGAGACTGGACGGAAAGCTTTACTATTTTCAGCATACCAATACGATCTTAACAGATGGAACCCTGACGAAGGGCTGGCAGACCATTAAAAATAAGGATTATTATTTTGGCGATGACGGAGCAGCTGTCAGCGGCTTCCATGTGATTGACGGCACTACATATTATTTCCGGGCGAAGATCTGCTACAAAGCCACCGGCTGGCTGACGATCAACGGCAAGCGGTATCATTTCAACACCAGCGATTCTTCCAGAGCCAATGGAGCTATGGATACCGGTCTTGTGACCATCGACGGAAGCCAGTATTTCTTCGATGAAAAGGGTGTCATGATCACCGATGATTTTGATGCCAACGGCAAACATTATTCTTTTAGTGCCGATGGTAAATGTACGATTACGGATGCCAACAGCGGAAGCAATGACGCGGATGACAGTAGCAATACAAATAAGGACGGGCTCTCCGATGAGTTTCTGTTCTTTACGATCTATGAGTCCGGCAGAAGCGATGATTTCTATCAGGGCTATAATCAGACCGGCGGAGATCATGGAAACGCCTGCGGAAAATATCAGTTTGATTACCGGTATTCTCTGCTTCCCTTTGTAAAGTACTGTTACCAGAAGGATCCGGTATTCTTTAGGGAGTTTAAGATTTATGCAAGTCTTTCCCTTCTCCAGAAGAGCAAGCTCCAGGGCAATACCGCTTTCTACCGCGCATGGAATACGATCTTCAGCAGAAACAAAGTAAAATTTGCCAACTATCAGGATCAGTACGCGAAGCAGGAATATTATGATATCACCGAGCGTTATCTTTCCAAATACGGCATTGATATGAGCAAGAGACCGGATGTGGTCAAAGGAGCTGTGTACAGCTATTCCATCCAGCATGGACAGCTCTCAGCGGCCAATGCAGTCGTTGCAGCCAAGATCAGCAATTCCAGCAGCGACAGTGAATTTCTTCGACTCCTATATTACTACCGTATGAAACAGTATCCGGCTTACGTCAGCCGCTACCGTTCCGAGTATGCACAGGCGCTGAGCCTTTTGAGAAAAGCAGCATAAACAAAGAGCCTTCCGGTTTCTTCCGGAAGGCTTTTTTTCGCCCGAGTCTTGCTATCCGGGCGGCTTTTATGGTATGATGTGGAAGGTCTGACGGAAGACCGAAATCATAACAGATTTTTAAAAGATTACATAGAAGAAAAGAGGAACTTACATGACATTAGAAGAAGCAAAAAAAGCCATAAAAGAACCGGATCAGCAGGCGATGGAACTCTGCAAGCGCCGCTGGGACAGCATCGCCAAACCGCTTCACAGTCTTGGAAAGCTGGAGGACAATCTGGTGAAAATTGCCGGTATTACAGGAAGCGCCGATATTCATCTGGAGAAAAAAGCCCTCGTGACCATGTGTGCGGATAACGGCGTTGTGGAGGAAGGTGTGACCCAGACCGGTCAGGAAGTGACCGCGATTGTGACAGACAATTTCCTGAACAAAAAGGCCACGGCCAGCATCCTCTGTTCCATGGCCGGGGCGGATATTTTTCCCGTGGATATCGGCGTGGCGGCAGAGACTCACGTCATCGACCGGAAGATCGCTTGGGGCACGAAGAACATGACCAAAGGCCCGGCTATGACCCGCGAGGAGGCCCAACAGGCTCTGGAGACCGGTATTTCCATGGTGGAAGAACTGAAAAATAAAGGCTATTCCCTGATTGCCACCGGCGAGATGGGTATCGGAAACACGACTACCAGCAGCGCTGTGGCCTCCGTTCTCCTGAACGAAGAGGTGGAAAAAATGACCGGCCGGGGCGCCGGCCTTTCCTCCGAGGGAATGACACGGAAGATCAACGCTATCAAAAAAGCGATCGAGATCAATCAGCCGGACCCGACGGACGGCGTGGACGTTCTCTCAAAGGTGGGCGGTTTTGATATAGCAGGTATGGCAGGCCTCTTCATCGGCGGAGCTGTCTATGGCGTGCCCATCGTGATCGATGGCTTTATTTCCGCGGTGGCAGCCCTGGCAGCAGCCAGAATCTGCCCCCTGGTAAAAGAATACATGCTGGCTTCCCACGTTTCCAAAGAGCCTGCGGCTCATCTGATTCTGGAGGCTCTGGGCCTTTCTGCTCCACTGCACTGCGATATGTGCCTGGGCGAAGGCACCGGTGCTGTGGTCCTTTTCCCCATTCTGGACCTGGCCTGCGGTGTATACAACGGAATGAGTACCTTCCAGGATATCCAGGTGGAAGAGTACAAGCCTCTGGCGTAAATGTTTTTTGTTGTCACCGGAGGAAGCGGCAGCGGAAAGTCCGCTTTTGCTGAGAAACTGACGGCGTCTCTCGGGGAAGGACGCCGGATCTACATTGCCACCATGATGTGCTTTGATGAGGAAGGAAAGAAACGGATCAGCCGCCACCGGGCCATGCGGGCGGACAAGCATTTTGAGACGCTGGAGCGGTACACGGATCTTTGCGGACTTGAAGTTCCGGAGGATTCCATCCTGCTTCTCGAGTGTATGTCAAACCTTGTGGCCAACGAGATGTTTGACGAGAGCGGCGCGAAAGAGGGAACAGTGGAGGCTGTGGTGGAAGGCCTCCACCACCTCCGGAAAAAAGCCCGTCATCTGGTGGTGGTGACGAATGAGATTTTTTCAGACGGACTAGAATATGACCCGGAGACAAAGAAATATCAGGCTTACCTCGGCGCGGTGAACTGTCGCATGGCGGAGGAAGCGGATGGTTTTTATGAGGTGGTCTACGGGCTTCCGCTTGTGAGAAAAGGAGAGTATCGGTTATGAATCTGATTCGCAGCTTTTTTATCGCATTTTCCATGTATTCCAAGATCCCCATGCCCCGTACGGACTGGACGAAGGAGAGCATGCGCTATGCCATGTGCTTTTTTCCGGTTATCGGCGCGGTCATCGGGGGCCTGCTTTATCTTTGGATCTATCTTACCGGGGACAGCACCGGAAGCCTTTTCCGGGCCGCTGTGGCGGTTTTGATCCCTATTATTATCACGGGAGGCATTCATCTGGATGGTCTTCTGGATACGGCGGACGCTTTGAGTTCCTATAAGAGTATGGAGGAAAAACTGGAGATTCTCAAGGATTCCCACACAGGAGCCTTCGCGATCATCGTGGGCGGCGCCTGGTTTATTCTGGCTCTGGGAACCTGGTCCGAGGTGCGCCTTGAAATGATGCCGGTGCTGGCCCTCTCCTTTGTGCTGTCGAGAGCTCTTTCCGGCCTGGCCGTCGTGATTTTTCCGAAGGCCAAGAATACGGGTCTTGCCGCCACCTTTTCTGAGATGGCAGTGAAGCGGACTGTGGCCATTACCATGATTGGTTTTATCCTGGTTTTCGGCGTGCTGGCGATTTATCTGAATCCGGTCTACGGCGTGCCCATGGATATCGCAGCAGGACTGGTATTTTTCTATTATTATCGGATGTCAAAAAAGAAATTTGGGGGAATCACCGGGGATCTGGCAGGCTTTTTCCTGACAGTGTCCGAGCTTGCTATGGCCCTTACGGTCGTGGCGGTGTTCCTTATAAAGGGGTGAAAAGATGAAAGTATTTGTCGGAGGCGCTTTTCAGGGAAAAAAGAAGGCGGCCATGGAGAAAACGGGACTCTGTGAAACCGATTTCCTTGACGGAGAGACCTGCACGAAAGAAGAACTTTTAACCGGAAAGGCCGTGAACCATTTTCACAGCTATATCCGCCGGGCTTTGAAAGAAGAGCGTGAGGGGGCTCTGGATGCTTTTGTGCAGGAGCTTTTCCGGAAAAATCCTGACCTTGTCATTGTGTCCACGGAACTTGGCTATGGCATTGTTCCCATAGATGCTTTTGACCGTCTGTACCGGGAGAAGGTCGGGCGAATCCTCTGTAAGGCTGTGGAGCAGGCGGAGGAGGTTTACCGGGTCGTTGCAGGAATCCCGGTCTGTATCAAAGGAGAGAAGATATGAGAGTTGTTCTGATCCGTCATTCAAAGACGGCGGGAAATTTAAAGGGGCGCTATATCGGAACCACCGACGAGCCACTCTGCGAGGAGGGCATCCGTCTGCTGGAGGGGAAAACCTATCCGGCGGCGGAGCTTGTCTATGTAAGCCCGATGAAGCGCTGCCGGGAGACGGCGAGTCTTATCTATCCGACGCTTACCCAGCGGGAGGAGCCGCTGCTCCGTGAATGTGATTTCGGGGATTTCGAGAATAAGAACTATCTGGAGCTCAATGGAAATCCGGACTATCAGGCCTGGGTGGACAGCGGAGGAACCCTGCCTTTTCCGGGAGGAGAGAGCCGGGAGGCTTTTCAGGAACGCTGCCGGGAGGGCTTTTTGAAGATCATGAAAGAGGCCCTGACGAAAAAAAGAGAGACGGTCGCTGTGGTGGCCCACGGCGGGACGCTGATGAGCGTTCTTTCAGCCTTTGCAGTGCCGGAAAAACCTTTCTATGACTGGCAGGTGAAAAACGGCCGGGGCTTTTTATTAGAGGTTCCGGAGAATTTTCCAGAGAAAAGAGAACTCACGGTTCTGGAATCTTTGTGAAAAAACGAACATATGGTTGATTTTGAAAAATGTCTGTGCTATGATAAAGAATAACGATAAGAAAAGAAACGATCTTTTTCTGGGAGCGGTGCTGTTTCTCGCGGCGGCCGTTCTTTTTCTGGGTCAGCATGTGTTCCGGGAAAAGGGAGCGGCTATTCAGGTGCTGGTGAAAGATGAAGAATTTGGAACCTATCCCTTAAGCGAGGATCAGGAGATCCCGATTGGGGAGGGGAATATTCTTGCCATCAGCGGCGGAGAAGCCTTTATGAAATGGGCGGACTGTCCGGACAAGCTCTGCATCCACCAGGGGAAGATCTCCCATACGGGGGAAACCATCGCCTGTCTTCCCAACCGAGTGACGGTGCGGGTGATAAGCGGAGCTGCCTCAAATGTGGACAGCATTGCTGGATAAGGAGAAGAGATGAACAAAAAATCTCCGGCTTTCTATGGGGTTCTGGCTTCGCTGGCTCTGATTGTCTCCTATGTGGAGTCTCTGGTGCCGTTGCCGGTGCCCGTTCCGGGCATTCGCTTAGGGCTTGCCAATGCGGTGGTTCTGGCGGTGCTGGAACTCTTCGGCTTTCGGGAGGCTTTCCTGGTGTCTGTGGTTCGGATTCTGCTTTCCGGCTTCCTTTTTGGAAATCTTTCCAGTATTTTTTACAGTCTGGGGGGAGGGCTTTTGAGCCTTCTGCTTATGAACCTTCTATATAAAAAGGGGAGCTTTGGAACTCTGGGAATCAGTATGGCGGGAGGCGTGGCCCACAATTTCGGCCAGCTTCTGGTGGCTTCCCTGGCGGTACAGAATTTAAGCCTTTTTTATTATTTTCCGGTTCTTCTGGGAGCCGGAGTCCTGACAGGAGCCGTCATTGGCATTCTGGATGGGGAGATCCTGAAAAGGATCAGGAAGAGAGGATACAGCGCATGATTTCATATGTAAGAGGAGAACTGGTGCAGGCTATGGATACCTATGCCGTTCTGGATGTCAACGGTTTCGGCCTTCGGGTCTTTCTGACGGGAAGGGATCTCTCAGCCCTGCCTCCAAACGGGGAAGAGGTCCGGTTTCACACCTATTTTATGGTGAAGGAGGACGCCATGCAGCTTTATGGCTTCCTGCGGCCCGACGACCTTGAGGTCTATAAGCTGCTCCTTGCTGTCAATGGCATTGGTCCCAAAGCGGCTATGGGGATTTTGTCGGCCCTGAGCGCCGACGATATCCGCTTTGCGGTTCTCTCCGGGGATGAGAAGACCATCACCAAAGCGCCTGGCATCGGCAAGAAGACGGCCCAGAAGCTGATTCTGGAGCTCAAGGATAAGTTCAGCCTGGAGGAAGCCTTTGACAAACGGCTGGAGAATGCAGGCAGCGTTCCGGCCGGTTCCGGCATCATGAACGATGCCAAAACGGAGGCCGTGGAGGCTCTGACAGCTCTCGGTTACTCCAACGCGGACGCTCTCCGGGCCGTGAAGAAGGCAGCTGTCTCCGATGAGATGGATACGGAAGAGATTCTGAAAGCGGCGTTAAAAAACATGTTCTAATTCAGAGCAAAGTAGATTTTCGGTTGAAAGTGTGAGTCATGCTTGCATGAACGAGCACTTTTAACTGGAAATCTATTTGGCGAGAAGCCACATCGAGATGAAGCGAAGCGGAATCGAGATGTGCTCTGAATTGTCACGAAATATGGTATAGATAGAGGAAGCATATGGCGAAACGAATTATTACGACGGATATTACAGAAGAAGATCAGAAAAACGAGGGCTCTCTCCGGCCGAAACTTTTGAGTGATTATGTGGGCCAGGAGAAAGCCAAGGGAAATCTCAAGATCTATATCGAGGCGGCAAAACAGAGGGGGGACTCTCTGGATCATGTGCTTTTCTACGGCCCTCCGGGTCTTGGAAAGACGACCCTCGCCGGAATCATCGCTAACGAGATGGGCGTTCACATGAAGGTCACTTCCGGCCCGGCGATCGAAAAGCCCGGGGAGATGGCGGCGATTCTGAATAACCTTCAGGAGGGAGATATTCTTTTTGTGGATGAGATTCATCGGCTGAACCGCCAGGTGGAGGAGGTTCTCTACCCGGCGATGGAGGATTTTGCCATCGATATCATGATCGGAAAAGGTTCTTCGGCCCGTTCTATCCGCCTGGATCTTCCGAAATTTACACTGGTGGGAGCCACGACGAGAGCCGGTCTTCTGACGGCTCCCTTAAGAGATCGTTTCGGCGTGATTCATCATCTGGAATTTTACACGGTGGAGGAACTGAAGACGATCATCCTTCGTTCCGCCTCTCTTCTGGATGTGGAGATCGACGAGGCCGGAGCCCTGGAGCTGGCGAAACGGTCCAGAGGAACGCCCCGTCTGGCCAATCGGCTGTTAAAAAGGGTCCGGGATTTTGCCCAGGTCAAGTACGCGGGAAAGATCGATCAGAAAGTGGCTTCTTTCGCGCTGGATCTTCTGGAGGTAGATACCTGCGGTCTGGATCAGGTGGACCGGCGGCTTCTTCTGACGCTGATCGAGAAATTCAACGGCGGCCCCGTGGGTCTTGATACCCTGGCGGCGGCCATCGGAGAGGACTCGGGAACCATCGAGGATGTCTACGAACCCTACCTGATTCAGAACGGATTTCTGAACCGGACCCCGCGGGGACGGATGGCCACAGAGCTGGCTTTTCACCATCTTGGTATCGAAGCATAAAATCTTTTTTTCGAAAAATGTTGTAATCTCAGGGAATTTGTTTATAATAGTAGGAGAGAATCAACCCAAGAAAGGAAGAAAAAGGGCTTATGTCATCCAAAAATAAAACGGAGGTCCTGATTGCAGGCAAGATTTTTACCTTGAGCGGGTACGAGAGTGAGGAATACCTGCAGAAGGTTGCTACATATATTAACAATAAGATCGCGGAGTTTAAGAAGCTGGACGGCTACAATCACCAGACCAAGGAGAACAAGAGCATTCTTCTGGAGCTGAACATCGCTGATGATTATTTCAAGGCGAAGAAGCAGGTCGAGATGGTGGAGGAGGAGCTTTCCGAGAAGGACAAGGAACTCTACGATCTCAAGCATGAGCTGATTAATGCCCAGATCCAGCTCGAAAACCAGGAAAAAGACCTGGAGGCGTCGCGCAAGGAAAACACGGAGCTTCAGAAAGAGGTTGTCCGCCTGCAGACGGAAAGGGACGAACGGAACAGGAAATAAATGCAGAGGCTGTTGCATGCGCATACCGTGTGACAGCCTTTCCTTTTACTTATGCGGAGGAAGATAGATATGACAAAAAGAGCGGAATTACTGGCGCCGGCAGGATCTTTCGAGAGTATGGTGGCCGCGGTCAATGCAGGAGCGGATGCCGTCTATATGGGCGGTTCCCGGTTTGGAGCCAGAGCTTACGCGGAAAATCCGGACACGGGAAAAATGATCGAGGCGCTGGATTTCTGCCACCTTCACGGGGTAAAACTGTATATGACAGTAAATACGCTCCTGAAGGAACAGGAGATGGGAGAACTCTATGATTTTCTGGCTCCCTTTTATGAGCACGGTCTGGATGCGGCCATTGTCCAGGATTTCGGCGTATTGCGCTATCTGGAGCGCCAGTTTCCAGAGCTGGATCTCCATGCGAGCACCCAGATGACGGATCAGAGCGCCGAGGGCGCAGCCATTCTGGAAAAATTCGGCGTGACGCGGGTGGTGACTTCTCGGGAGCTGACCCTTCCGGAGATCCGGAACATCCACGAAAAAACAGACCTTGAGATTGAGTCCTTCGTCCACGGGGCCCTCTGTTACTCCTATTCCGGTCAGTGTCTTTTGAGCAGTATGATCGGCGGCCGGAGTGGAAACCGGGGCCGCTGTGCCCAGCCCTGCCGCCTGCCCTGGCATTTTTCCAGGGAGCCGCGGGGAGCGGGAGAGTATCTCTTAAGCCCCAAGGATATCTGCACTTTGAAGATCCTGCCGGAGATTCTGGAGGCCGGAGTCTACTCCCTGAAGATCGAAGGGCGGATGAAGCGGCCGGAGTACACGGCCGGCGTGACCAGAATTTACCGGAAATATCTGGATCTTCTGGAAGAAAAAGGAAAGAAAAACTATAAGGTGGATGAGAGAGATATCGAGGAGCTGATGGATCTCTATAATCGCGGCGGTTTTTCGGAAGGCTATTATAAGACCAAAGGAAATGCAGGCATGATGAGTACGTTTCGGCAGAATCATTTCGGCACGAAAGGGGCCAAAGTTCTGGCGGTACGGAAAAATCTCATCACGGCCCGGGCCCTGGAGGACCTCCATAAGGGCGACGTTCTGGAGAGCGCCACGATGAATGCGGAGATTCCGTCCGGAAGAGATTTTCAGATGAAAGCAGGCCGGGATATGCGGGTCGCTCCCGGGGAAATTCTTCACCGGACCCAGAATGCGGCTCTCCTTGCAGAGCTTTCTGCCTATCAGAATTTCGGATTTCATAGGGAAAAACTTAATGGGAAATTAAGAATCTCCCTTGGAAAACCTGTTATACTCTCACTGAATTATGGCGGATTTTCGGCGGAGGTTTCCGGGGCGGCAGCAGAACCGGCTCAGAAGTCGGCTCTCACCCGGGAAAGTGTCGAGAAGCAGCTCCGAAAGACCGGAAACACAGAATTTACCTTCGATCAGCTGGAAATCGAGCTGGATGAAGGCTGTTTCCTTCCGGTGCAGGCCCTAAAGGAGCTTCGAAGAGAAGGCATCGAGAAGCTCTCGGGGGCGGTTCTTGGAAGTTCCAGGCGGAGTTGTCCGGAAAAACTGGTTCCGGAGAGCTTTTCCGGGGAAAAAGCAGAAGAGCCGTATCTTGCTGTACTGGTTTCTGATGCCCGTCAGGCGGAGACCCTTCTGAATCAGCCGGGCATCCGGCGTTTCTATCTGGAGAGCGATCTTCTTCTGGAGCAGCCGGAAACCTTTTTTCACCTTCGGGAAACCATCCAGGGCCAGGAAAAGGAATGTTTTCTTGCGATGCCGCCCCTTTTCCGGGCAGACAAGAGAGCGCTTTTTGAGACGGAAGAGACAGAGAGGAACCTTACTTTTCAGGATGGCTTTCTTGTGCGGAACCTGGAAGAGCTGGCTTATCTGAAGGAACGGGTGCCGGGAGCGGTCCTGATCGCGGACGCGAACCTTTATTCCTGGAATCAGGAGGCCCGTACTTTCTTAAAAGAACAGGGCTTTTCGGCGGATACGGCTCCTCTGGAGCTCAACAGCCATGAGCTTTTCGGGAGGGGGCTTTCCGGCAGCGAGCTTGTGGCCTACGGCAGGGCGGCGCTGATGCGTTCCTCCCAGTGTGTGAAACGGACCACGGGAAACTGCAATAAAAAGAAAGAATTTACCTTTCTTACAGACCGGAAGGGCAAGACTTTTCCTGTCTGGAGCGACTGTTCGGTCTGCATGAATATCATTTACAATACGGCTCCGCTGGACCTTTCGGATCAGGAACAAGAGATCCGCGCGCTGGCTCCTGCGGGAATACGCCTTTCCTTTACGACAGAAACGGCAGAGGAAGCAGAGAAAATCGCCGAAACTTACGCCCGGCGCTTCCTTTTCGGGGAAGTTGCTTCTATGAAGCTTCCGGAGTTTACCCGGGGGCATTTTAAACGGGGAGTGGAGTAGAAAAATCATGACAAAACTGATTATTGACATTTCTAAGTATGTTCTGCTGGTGCTCATCGCTCTTTACGCGCTGCAGAGCTATATCATTTTCAAAAAAAAGAATGAGGACGCGAGGGAATTTCTGTTCCTGAGACAGAATGTTCTGATGTTCGCCATTCATTTTATCGCCTTCACGGTGTTTTACCTGAAGATGGATGAGTCCACGCTCTTTTATTTTTACGGAGCCCAGGCGATCTATCTGGGAGCGGTGCTGGTGCTTTTCCGGAATCTTTACCCCAGGGCTTCGAAGCTTCTGGTCAACAACATGTGCATGCTGATCACGATCGGCTTTATCATGCTGACCCGTATCTCTTACGACCAATCGATGAAGCAGTTCAAGATCCTGGCGATCGCCACGGTGGCGGCCCTGATCATTCCAATCCTGGTCAAAAAGCTGAAATTTCTGGATAAACTGGGCTATATTTACGCGCTGGGCGGTATCGGCCTTCTGGGCGTGGTGCTGGTTTTTGCAAAGTTCAGCTACGGTTCCAAGCTGTCCCTGAGCATCGGCGGCTTTACGTTCCAGCCTTCTGAGTTTGTAAAGATCATCTTTGTCTTTGCGGTGGCAAGCCTTCTGGCGAAAGCGACCGACTTTAAGCATGTGGTCATCACGACGGCCATCGCCGGAGCCCATGTGCTGATCCTCGTGGTCTCCAAGGACCTGGGAAGTGCGCTGATCTTCTTTGTGACGTACCTTGTCATGCTTTATGTGGGTACCAGAGACTGGCGGTATCTCTTCCTTGGTATTGCGGCGGGAGTTATCGCTTCCGTGGCTGCCTATTTTCTTTTCAGCCATGTGCGCGTCCGTGTTCAGGTCTGGAAGGATCCTTTTGCTTCTTACACCGGAGACGGCTACCAGGTGGCCCAGTCCCTTTTCGCTATCGGTGCGGGCGGCTGGTTTGGAACGGGCCTTTACCAGGGTTCTCCGACGATGATTCCGATTGTGGAGCAGGATTTTATGTTTTCTGCAATCTGTGAAGAGCTGGGCGGTTTCTTTGCGATCTGCCTGATCCTCATCTACATGAGCTGCTTTATCATGTTCGTGAACATCGCCTTCAAGATGGAAAATAAATTTGCAAGACTGGCTTCTCTGGGGCTTGGCTGTACCTTTTCCGTGCAGGTCTTCCTGACTGTGGGCGGAGCCATGAAAATGATCCCCTCCACCGGTGTGACTCTTCCGTTTATCAGTTACGGAGGAAGTTCCATCATGAGTACGGTCATTATGTTTGCCATCGTTCAGGGCTTCTACATCTCCCGGCGCGAGGAGCGGGGAGAGTACCCCGACGGGGAATACGGATATTACGACGAATATGGAAATTTTTACCCGGGGCCGGACGGCTACGCTCCTTACGGGTATGATGAGAACGGCTGTCCCTATCCGTATCCGGAGGACGGCCACGAAAACGGCTATCCTTATGAGGGAGACGGCTATGGCTATCCGGAAAATGGATATGACAACGGTTATCCTTATCAAGAAAATGGTTACATGCCCTATCAGCAGGTGGGTTACGACGAGAATTTTCCGGACCCGCAGAACTCCGGCCCGGATCTTTATGCGCCCGACCGGGGTTACGGAATGAATGAATACGATGAGGAGACAGATGGCAGTGAGGAGGAATCCAATGAAAAAGAAAGACATAAATTCAGCTTACGAAGAAAATCCCGTTGAGGATTCCCCTGCGGAGGAACCCTCCGGGAAAAAGAAAAAAGGAAAAAAGAAGAAACAGGAAACGGAAGGCGCTCCTGAGTCCAGAAAAGAGCAGAATAAGGTCTTTGTGAAGGCCAGCTATTTCTTTGTGCTGATGTTTTTAAGCCTCTGCGGTTATCTGGTCTATTTCAACATCGCGGACCGGGAGAGCATCAACAGCAACAGTTATAATACCAAACAGGACACCAAAGATAACATGGTGATCCGCGGAAATATTTATTCCTCTGACGGAGAGATTCTGGCCACCACCAATGTGGCGGAGGATGGCAGCGAGACCAGAGAGTATCCTTACGACCGGGTTTTCGCCCATGTCGTGGGCTATGCCAGCAACGGCCGCTCCGGTACGGAATCTACCTATAATACAGAGCTGACTTCCTGCCATGCCTCTCTTTTTGAGCAGATCAAAAACGAGGCCCAGGATGTGAAAATTCAGGGAGACAGCGTGAATTTAAGCCTGAGCACATTGCTGCAGCGGGCTGCCTATGACGCTCTGGGAAATTACCGGGGAGCAGTGGTGATTATGGAGCCTTCCACAGGTCGGATTCTGGCCATGGTCTCCAAGCCGGATTTCAGCCCGGCTTCTATCTCAGCCGACTGGGAGTCCTTAAATGATGAAAATTCCGGAAGTCCGCTTCTGAATCGTGCAGTGCAGGGACTTTACCCGCCGGGGTCCACCTTCAAGATCATTACGACGCTGGCTTACATGCGTCAGCACCCGAACGATTATCAGAACTTTGTCTTCAACTGCGAAGGTCTGGTTACAAGAGATGACGTGAGCATCACCTGTTACGGCGGTTCCGTCCATGGAATGGAAGATCTGGAAACTGCGTTTAAAAATTCCTGTAACGGCGCTTTTGCCACGATTGGAACCGAGCTGGATAATGCGGAGTTCAAAAAGATCTGTGAATCCTTTGGTTTCAATAAGGATCTCTCCATCAACATGGCTTCTGCGGACAGCCGTTTCACTCTGGCGGAGGACGCTTCCTACGGTGAGGAGATGACGACTGCCATCGGTCAGGGCGATACCTTGGCAACGCCGCTTCAGATGGCTTTGGTGGCCTCAGCTGTGGCAAATGGCGGAACTCTCATGAAACCCTACTATGTGGACAGCATTTCTACCTATGACGGGGATAAGGTGAAAACCTTCAAACCTTCCAGCTATGCCACCGTGATGTCTGCGGACGAGGCGGAAACCATCGGAAATTATATGATCACCACGGTGCAGAGCGGTACGGCCAGCGCCCTTTCCGGAGCTTCCTATACGGCAGCAGGAAAGACAGGTTCTGCCGAGTATGATACGGCCTCTGGCGAGCGCGGTACTCATAGCTGGTTTGTGGGCTACACGAATGTGGACAATCCGGAACTTGCCATCGCTGTCATCGCTGAGGACGGCGGTTCCGGAAGCAGCACGGCGGTTCCGATTGCAAAATATATTTTTGATACTTATTATCAGAATAAGTACGGCTATTGATGAGGAGGAAAAGCCGGGGTTGACTGAATGAACGCAAAGAGTTATACTTAAATCAGTTTTATCATGCACAACGCATAACAGGAGGAATTGCAATGATTGAGGCAACGAGCTGTGGCGGTGTGGTCATATTTCGGGGCAAAATCCTGCTTCTGTACAAGAGTTACAAGAACAAGTACGAGGGCTGGGTTCTGCCAAAAGGAACTGTAGAGGCTGGTGAAGAGTATAAGGACACAGCAACGAGGGAGGTGCTGGAGGAGACAGGCGTTCACGCGTCGATCATCAAATATGTTGGCAAGAGCCAGTATACATTTAACGTGCCGGAAAACACGGTGTCCAAGGATGTACACTGGTACCTCATGATGTCAGACAGCTATTACAGCAAACCACAACGTGAAGAATATTTTGTGGATTCGGGCTATTATAAGTTTCATGAAGCCTATCACCTGCTGAAATTTTCCAACGAGAAACAGATACTGGAACGTGCATATAATGAGTATCTGGACCTGAAAAAGAGGAATCTCTGGGGAAGCAGAAAATATTTTTAAGAGGAGGAACTGCTGCACCGGATCGTAGGACCGGGTGCGGCAGTTTTTCTTTTAAAAAGTAGTGGAAAAAACAGGAAAATCTGTTAGAATAAGGAATAGTGATTGGAATTTATGGAAATGATCCATAAAAGGAGGCAGGACCGCAGGGTCGAAAGGAAGATTCTATGAAATGGTATGGAAAGCTTTATGTAGGCCCCGAGGCCGCGAAAAAACAGTCGAAGATCATCTGGAAGCTGAAATGCGGCGCTGGAATGCTGAATATCTATCTGGTGACGCTGGCCTCCAACGGAAAAGATCTCTTTGATATCCTGCCTTCCCATCTTCTGAAACAGAAAGCATTAAGAAGGAATCTTCCCATGATCGTCGGTATCGCCGTGGGTTATGAGGAAGCTGTGGATCTGGTGGTCGGGATTGTGGAGGAAACCATCCAGAAGACCGGCGGCACCGACGTGAGGCAATATCTGAAAGACAAGCTTGAAAAAGAAGGATCGTGAGACATGCTACATATCATTTTGGTTATACTGAAAGCAGTGGGAATCCTGTTGGCGGCAGTCCTGCTCCTTCTCTTGCTGGCCCTGCTGCTTCTTCTGTTTGTACCCCTGCGCTATGAGGTTGCCTTCCGGCATACGGAGGAAGATACCTTTGTCAGGGGAAAAGTGAGCTGGCTCCTTCATCTGGTGACGGCGAGAATCTTCTATGAGAAGCCGGATGGAAAAGGGCTGTCGGTGAAAATAGGAGGCTTTCAGCTGATTCCGAAGAAGGGGAAGGAGCCGAAGCCCGTGAAAAAGACATCGCCTAAGAAAACCAGGGCAGAGAAATCGGCTGCGGTGCCGAAGCCGAAGGCGGAGGAAGCCCGGAAGAAACCTGCGGATCAGTCGAAGAAACAGGAATCCAAGCAGACAGAGATGGAAAAACCCGTACCAGAACGGATTCCGGAGAAGAAAATATCCGTACCTGCGCCTGAACCTGAAAAATCCCAGGAAACATCGGTAGCCGTGCAGCCGAAACCGGAGCCAGTGCAAGAAACGATATCAAAAACGGTTTCCAGAACAGAGCCGACACCGTCACCGGAACCTGCAGCTGAGCCAGTTACCACTCCCCGGAAGGCCATTTTCTCGCGCCTGGGCGAAAAGCTCCGCGAGATTCCGGAATTTTTCAAGAAGCTCCGGGCGGTCATCCTGGCCATCGGCCAGCTGCTCAAAAAGCAGCTCGACCGGATCAAAGCGCTTTTTCATTCCCTGGCGGAGTTGAAGGCAAAAATCGACCATTATATTGAGATCTGGCAGGAAGAGGAGACGCAGAACCTGATCCGTTCCGTGAAAGGTTATCTTTTTTATCTGCTTCATCATATCCGGCCACGAAAAGGAAAAGGCTATCTGAAATATGGCCTCCCGGACCCGGCGATTACGGGGCAACTCACAGGTTTTCTCTATGTGCTGCGGCCCCTGGCTTTTTCCAAACTGGCTCTGGAGCCGGTCTTTGAGACAGAAGAGATTGTTCTGGAGGGAGACCTGGTGATCAAAGGCCATGTCCGGCTGGTTCATCTGGCCTATGTTGGTTTGAAACTTCTTTTTGATAAAAATTTGAAACATCTCAGACAGAGACTGAAAGAATAGGAGGAGATAAAAATGGCAGACGAAAGTAAAAAGAACAATTTCCAGAATACGGTAGATTCTCTTTTCAAAGGAATGGACGGTTTTATGACCACGAAGACCGTCGTGGGAGATGCGATTACCGTGGGTGACACGATCATCCTTCCGCTGGTGGACGTTTCCTTCGGCATGGGAGCTACAGCCAAGGCAGAAGGTGTGAAAAGCGGCGGAGGCGGCGGCATCGGCGGAAAAATGACCCCCAGCGCAGTCCTTGTCATCAAAGACGGTGCGACGAAGCTGGTGAACATCAAGAATCAGGACAGCATGACCAAGATCCTTGATATGGTGCCGGATTTCGTCAATAAATTTACCTCAGGTTCCGATGCAGATCCCGCAGAGAAAGCAGAAACAGAGGAATAAAAAAGAAAGACAGCGCCTGAAACCTGCCGAAGCTGGCAGCGCCGGGAGCTGTTTTCTTTTTGCCAAAGCATGAAATCTCAGGAAAAAGCTGCATATACTGTAGGAAAGAAGCATTTGGGGCGAGAATATGAAACGGATAACCGGCTACACGATGTTCTGGATCGGAATCGGGATCCTGATTTCATTTTTTTTGCCGGGGACCTTTTCGGCGGTGGTTCTGACTGCTTTTCTGCTGATTGTGGGCTACTGTCTTTTCTGCGGATGAACAAAGGAGAATATCATGAAAGTACAAAGAAAAGCTGTCTTTTGGGGGCTCCTGTTTTGGATTCTCCTGGCTCTGGGCGGAAGCGTGCAGGCGGACGAGGGCGGCTATACCATCACGGATTACGATGTGAAAGCCATCCTTCACACGGACAATACCATCGATGTGACGGAGCGGATCGGCGTCTATTTTACGGAAGAGCGCCATGGCATTTATCGGAATATTCCCATGGAGATGACAGTAGTCCGGGATATTTCCAAAAAACAGGACAAGAGTGAGGAGAAGATCTTCCGTTACGGAAATAAGATCCGAAACATTCAGGTCAAAGGCGATGAATTTACCGCTAGCCGTCAGGGAGAGGACGAGGTCATCAAGATCGGCTCCGAGGATGAGGCGGTGATCGGGGCGAAGACCTATGTGCTCACCTATACTTATGTGATGCCGGACGACCGGATTCCTTACAGCGATTTCCTCTATTATTCGATTCTTGGGTCTGAGACGGAGGTGCCGATCAATCGTTTCACTTTTCGGCTGACCTTTGAAAAGCCTCTGACGGACGCTTCGCTGGAGGCTTTCCTGATCTACAGCGGAGACCCGGGTGAAAAGAAAAATATGCTGAAAGTTTCCTACGAGCTCAACGAATACGGCGTCAGCGGTCAGGCGGAGAATATCGGAGAGAACCAGGGGGTGACAGTTTTTACGAACCTGCCGAGAGGCTATTTTAAAAATGCTTTCAAGCTTTCAGCCGCTTTTCCGGAGACGATGTTTGCGCTGACAGCCATTTTGTCTGTTCTTTATCTGATCTTATCCCTGATTTTTCGGAGTCGTGCGAAGTTCGGCCGGGTGGTTTATTATCCGCCGGAGGAGATGGACAGCGCCAAAGCAGGGGCAATCTATCGCGGCGCCGTGCGTTTTACGGACCTGCTTTCTCTGATCCTTTACTGGGCCCAGCAGGATTATGTGGAGATTCATGGCCGGAAGAAGAAAAAGACGGAGGGGATCCGTCTCGTGAAAAAGAAAGAACTTCCGGAATCCGCTCCGGCCTATCAGAAGACGATGTTTGAGGCTCTTTTCCGGGATGGAGCGGAAGAAGTCTATACGCAGAAGCTGCCGGAAGGTTTTGAAAAATACCTCCGGAAAGCCTTAAAAGAACTGGAAAAAGAGTTTAACGGGGAAAAAGATCTGGGCCTTCGGAAATTTCTGGACTGGATAGCGATGATACTTGTCTCTGTGAGCTTCGGCATTTTTATCGGCGGCTCCAGTGCTGTTTCACTGAGCGACCATATGGTCTTCGGAGTCTTTGGGGGCATTGTAATCTTCATGGCCTGGAGGAACCGGCAGAAGGCCAAAGGCGAAGAGGCCTTTTCAGACGGGGAAGCAGGCGGTTTTCTTCGCTGGGTGATCTTCCTGTTTCTGATGGTCTGTATTCTGGTGGATGTCTGGTTCTGCACCGGCGTGGATTGCCTCATATCGGATCTTTATATGTACGGTGGTTTTGCTTTTGGGGCAGCGGCAGCCTTGTTCGGCGGTTCTCTCTTTCATTTTTCCGCTTACCGGAATGCTCTCTGGAAGGAGCTTTCCGGTCTCAGAAAATTTATCTGGAAAGGTGATAAAGGTACACTGGAGCGCCTCCTCATTTCAGATCCCGACTACTATTATCGGATATTCCCTTATGCAGTAGCTTTAGGTCTCACGGCCCGCTGGGAGAAAAACTTCCGGCCCATCCGGAACACCCAGCCCTTCTGGTACAAAGTGGACGAGGATGATCCTTTCTCCGCCCGCTACATGGACCGCTGGATCAGCGAGGATTTCTACCCCCGCTGCCAGATCGACAACAAGAGCGCCGTTGCCGAAAAAATCGACTCCTTCACCTCCGGTTCCTCCGACAGCTCCGGTGCTTCCTCCGACAGCGCCGGTGGAGGCGGCGGAGTTGGAAGTTGGTAGGAGGCTTCATAACAAGTATCTTGTAAAGGCACTTTGTCAATGCTAAGATAAAAGTAAGCAAAAATATGCTTTAGATCAGAAGCATTATTAAAAATTTTACGCTCATGAGTGATATATTTATGCGAAATGTATTCAAGCAGAAAGAATGCCTGGAATATGTTTTGCAGATTATCATGGAAAAACAGGATTTACAGGTGATCGATCAGATAATTCAAAAGGATTATAAGAACTTACAGGAACGATCAGCAATACAGGACGATACAGAGTTTGGGAGACAATTCACATGGAAAGCGATTAGTACTAGATCTTCTTCTTTTGCTGTTTTCCGTATTTGATCTTCATAAAAAACGCAAATACAGTTTGGATGAAAAGGAAGAAAAATAAAGGTTATAAGAAAAAGCTCAGAGTTTATATCCTCTGGGCTTTTCTTTTATAAAAAATAAAATTGCAAAAATATAGTGACAAATGAAAAAAAGATATGTTAATATGGACGTAAGCATTTTACTTCTAATTATTCTTTTACGGCGCTCTGCCGTTTCTGTATTTCAGCTGCGTTCGCAGCATTAGAAATTTCCAATGCGACAGGTACAACTGAATAAAAGTGGAGTTTCTGAAAAATACAGAAGCTCCTAACCAAGAGGAGGACAAAGAATGACCGAATTAAAAGCGAACAGACATTACAAAGACCGTGTATTCCGTATGATTTTCAACAGCAGAGAGAAACTTCTGGAGTTTTACAATGCCATGAATGGGACGGATTATGAAAAATTGTTCCTTTATGAGCAGCAGTCCAGTAAAAATGGAAATATGCCTTTGCGTTGTCTCTTTTATGTCAGTGACAGCTATTCCAGGATGGTGAGATTTGTAAAAAAAGCCGCACCATGCGCGAGTATATGATCTTTGTGGATAAAGTACGCAGATATTCTGAGAATCAGCCGCTGGAAGCTGCCATCGAACAGACGGTGGACGAATGTATTCAGGAAGACGTTCTCAGAGATTTTCTGCTGACACATAAAGCGGAGGTGAAGAAACTCAGGAAAGTATGAAAAAAACCGCTGCTCCAAAACGGAACAGCGGTATCATCATCCATTCAATCAAAAGCGATTAAGCTCTTTCTACTTTACCGGATTTCAGGCAGGAAGTACAAACGTACATTTTCTGAACCCCACCGTTGGCGGCTTTAACGCGAACAGATTTAATGTTGGATTTCCACATTTTATTGGATCTTCTATGAGAATGACTCACTTTGATTCCAAAATGAGCACCCTTATCACAAACAGCACATCTAGCCATGACTGCACCTCCTTATAAAAATTTCGCCTGCCATCCTGACAGCAGACTTGCAACAATTGGTATTTTAACAGAAGTCTGTCCGTTTTGCAAGCATAAAATGAAAAAATGGATAAAAATTTTAAAAAACAAAAAATTCTGTTTTCATTTAGGCAAAAACAGGGTATAATAAAAACAAGTATGTTTAAAATCAGAAGTAAGAGGAGGTACGGATATGAAGGGACGTATGAATACAGAGTTTGGTTCTATCCTGATTGATACAGATGTCATTGCCACTTATGCGGGCAGTGTGGCTGTGGAGTGCTTTGGCATTGTCGGGATGGCGACGGTCAATATGAAGGACGGCCTGGTAAAACTCTTGAAGAAGGACAGTTTAAAGCATGGCATCAATGTCACGCTGGAAGATAATAAAATTTCTTTGGATTTTCATGTAATCGTAGCCTATGGTGTGAGCATCTCCGCTGTGGCAGACAACCTGTTCAGCAATGTTAAATATAAGGTAGAAGAATTTACCGGCATGGAGATCAAGGACATCAACGTTTTCGTTGAAGGCGTAAGGCCGATTGACTGATTGTAAGGAGGAACAAGATTTTGGAAATCAAGACAATAAATGCCGCGCTCTGCGCTAAAATGTTTCTGGGCGGTGCCAAGAACCTGGAGGCCAACAAAGAATGGATCAATGAGCTGAACGTATTCCCGGTTCCGGATGGAGACACAGGTACAAACATGACGCTGACGATCACATCCGCCGCGAAAGAGGTGGCTTCCCTGGAGAACCCGGAAATGGAGCCTTTGTGCAAGGCAATTTCCTCCGGATCCTTAAGAGGCGCCCGCGGAAACTCAGGCGTTATCCTGTCCCAGCTTCTGCGTGGTTTTACCAAGGGAATCAAGAAACATGACGAGATCGACGCTCCGCTTCTGGCAGAGGCCTTTGAAAAGGCAGTGGAGACCGCCTACAAGGCAGTTATGAAGCCGAAAGAAGGAACGATTCTAACGGTAGCCAGAGGCATGGCTGAGAAGGCTTCCGAGCTGGCAATGGAAGGCATGGAGCTGGAAGAGATGATGGAGGCCATCGTGGCAGAGGGCGACGCAGTCCTGGCACGGACTCCGGAGATGCTTCCGGTGCTGAAAGAAGCAGGCGTGGTGGATTCCGGCGGACAGGGCCTGATGCAGGTCATGAAGGGTGCTCTCGACGTATTCAAGGGAAAAGAGATTGAGTACACAGTAGAAGAGCAGAAGAGCGCCAAGGCAGCAGCCGAGGCACAGCCGGAAGAGAAAGAGATCAAATTTGGTTATTGCACCGAGTTCATCATTATGCTGGACAAGCCCATGAGCCCGGAGACTGAGCATGAATTCAAAGAGTTTCTGATGTCCATCGGCGATTCCATCGTACTGGTGGCAGATGAGGATATTGTCAAGGTCCATGTACATACAAACGACCCTGGCAAAGCAATTTCGCGGGCTCTGACCTACGGAGCCCTGACCCGTATGAAGATCGACAACATGCGTGAGGAACATCAGGAGAAGCTCATCAAGGACGCAGAGAAGCTTGCTGCCCAGCAGGCAGAGGAAGAGAAGAAGAAGGAGCCGAAGAAAGAGTGCGGCTTTATCTCCGTTTCCATCGGTGAGGGTATCGGCGAGATCTTCAAGGGACTTGGCGTGGACTGCCTGATCGAGGGCGGCCAGACCATGAACCCCAGCACCGAGGATATGCTGAGTGCGATCGACAAGGTCAATGCAGAGAATGTCTTCATTTTCCCGAATAATAAAAACGTTATTCTGGCCGCCAATCAGGCCAAGGTACTGACAAAAGATAAAAAGATCTTTGTGATCCCGACCAAGACGGTTCCCCAGGGAATCACAGCTGTGATCAATTACAATCCCGACCGGACTCCAGAGGAGAACGAGGCTTCCATGATGGAGGAGATCCAGCATGTGAAGACCGGTGAAGTGACCTATGCGGTGCGCGACACCCACATCGACGACAAAGAGATCCACGAGGGCGACTTCATGGGAATCGGCGATCACTCCATCCTTTCTGTCGGAAAGAACCTCTCCGATGTGACGAAGGATATGCTGGCAGCCATGGCGGACGATGACTCCGAGCTCATCAGCATCTACTACGGTGCGGATATCGACGAGGAGACAGCCAACGCTCTGGGTAATGAGATCATGGAGCTGTATTCCGGCTGCGACGTAGAGATCTACTCCGGCGGCCAGCCCATCTATTATTATGTGATCTCTGTAGAGTAAGCGAGGAAACGAAATGAATGAGATGTCACCCATTGATTCCCTGAAAGGAATCGGCGAAAAGACCAGGGCAGTCTTTGAGCGGGCGGGCATTTCGGATATAGGAGATCTTCTTCATGATTACCCGAGAGGTTATGAGAGCTACGAGCCCATCATGCCTCTCGGGGAAATTTATGACAAAAACGCGGGAGCTTTCTACGGGGAGATCGTCTCTCCCTTAAATCTTCGCAGGGTTCGGCGTCTGACCGTGGTGACGGGAGTCATCCGGGATGGCACCGGTACGATTCAGGTGACGTGGTTCAACATGCCCTACCTGAAATCCAGCCTTGTGTCCGGAAGCCGCTATGTATTCCGCGGAAAGATCGTACGAAAAAGACAGCAGATGTTCCTGGAGCAGCCTGCTGTTTTTCGTATGGAAGAGTATGAGAAACTCCGGGGCAGGCTTCAGCCTGTCTATCCTTTATCCGAGAGCCTTACCACAAAAATGCTGCAGAAAGCCATCCGCCAGGCGCTGGACGAGGCGGAACTGGAAAAAGAATACCTGCCGGAAGAGATTCGTCATAAATACAATCTGGCGGAATATAATTACGCCATAGAGGAGATCCATTTCCCGAAAGACGACCACAGCATGCGGCTGGCGAGACACCGGCTGGTCTTCGATGAGTTTCTGCTGTTTATCCTGGCTGTACGGAATCTGAAGGAGGGGCGGGAAAAGATCCGGCCTTCTTTTCTTCTGGAAAAAAAGGAAGAGATCCCGAAGATCATCGAAAGCCTTCCCTTCACTCTGACCGGGGCCCAGCAGAAGGTCTGGAAGGAACTGGAGGCAGACCTGACTTCCAGCGAAGTCACAGCCCGGCTGATCCAGGGAGACGTGGGCTCGGGAAAAACGATCCTGGCGGAGCTGGCTCTCTTTCTGGCGGCGGAAAATGGCTGCCAGGGCGCGATCATGGTCCCGACGGAGGTGCTGGCAAGGCAGCATTACGAGTCCATCACTTCTCTGGTGGAGTCTCTGGGTCTTCCCTATCGTACGGAACTTCTCACAGGCTCCATGACCGGGAAACAGAAACGGCTGGCCTGTGAGCGCATCGAAAATCAGGAAGTGGATATCATCGTGGGCACTCACGCCCTGATTCAGGAAAAGGTTCATTATAAAAAACTGGCTGTGGTCATTACCGATGAGCAGCACCGTTTCGGTGTGCGCCAGAGAGAGGCCTTAAGCCAGAAAGGGTCCATGCCCCATACGATCGTCATGAGCGCCACACCGATTCCCCGGACCCTGGCGGTAATCCTCTACGGCGATCTGGATATTTCCATCGTCAATGAGCTGCCCGCCAACCGGCTGCCCATCAAGAACTGCGTCGTGGATACTTCCTACCGGGAAAAAGCCTACACCTTCATCAAAAGACAGGTGGAGGAGGGACGGCAGGCCTATGTGATCTGTCCCATGGTGGAGGAGAGCGAGGCCATGGAGGCCGAGAATGTCATCGAGTATTCCGCCAGACTTCGGGAGCGGCTTCCGGCCTTTATTCAGGTGGAATATCTCCACGGCAAGATGAAGCCGAAGGAAAAAAATGAGATCATGGAGCGTTTTCTTAAAAACGAGATCCAGGTTCTGGTTTCCACCACCGTGGTGGAGGTGGGAGTCAACGTGCCCAACGCCACGGTTATGATGATCGAAAATGCCGAGCGTTTCGGCCTGGCCCAGCTCCATCAGCTTCGCGGAAGAGTGGGTAGAGGCGGCTTCCAGTCCTACTGTATTCTCATGTACGGAAACGACGGAAAGAAGACAAAGGAGCGCCTGGGAATCCTGAATCGCTCCAACGACGGTTTTTACATCGCAGAGGAGGATTTAAAGCTTCGGGGACCGGGAGATCTTTTCGGCATCCGGCAGAGCGGCATCCTGGATTTCAAGCTGGGAGACATTTTTCAGGACGCGGCGATCCTTAAGGAGGCCAGCGATACGGCAGCTTTTATCATGGAAAAAAGTGACAAATTTCTGTCGAAAGACAGCCCACTTTTCAAGAAAATGATGAAATCTACCCATCTTGAGGATGGAATGCTCAATTTATAGTTGCCTTTTTCTGGAAATAGGCGTATTATTGCCCTGTTGAAAGATTTTGTTCAGGTCTTGCGGACAGATGTACGGGATAGATTGATAAGGAAGAGATCGGGACAAAAAGGATTTGTGAGGAGGAACATTATGAAAGGTTCAAGAAGTGTAAAGACCACTGCAAAACAGACTGTCAAGAAAGCTGCAGCAACCGCAAAGAAAGCAGCAGAACCGGTAGTTGAAGCAACTGAGGCAGCAGTGCCTGTTGTGGAGGAAACCGTAAAGACCGTTGCTAAGGTTGCAGAGAAAGCAGTTTCCAAAGCGGAAGAGGTTAAGGACGAAGTGAAAAAGGAAGTAAAGAAGACCGCCGCCAAGAGAACGAGAAAAGCTGCTGTAAAAGAGTCTGTATATCTTCAGTATCTGGGTAAGGAACTCAACAGCGCCGACATCGTAGAGACAGCAAAGAAAGCCAGCGGCGTAGAGACGATCACCTCCATCACCGTTTATCTGAAACCCGAAGAAAACAAAGCTTACTATGTTGTAAACGGCGACGTAACCGGAAGTGTAGAACTGTAATCATACGAAAAAAGACAGGAGCGGGAGAAAAATCCCCTGCTCCTGTTTTTTTGCCTGTTTTTCCGGCAAGACTTACATCTGGGAGCCGCCCATGCCGCTCTGGCCGCTCATGCCGTTCTGTCCGGACATCTGCCGCTCCTGGGCTTCGATCATTTTTTTGACCATATAGCCGCCGACAGAACCATTCTGACGGGAGGTAAGGTTTCCGTTGTATCCGTCGGTTAAGGGAACGCCGAGCTCACCGGCTACTTCCATTTTGAAACGGTCCAGGGCACCTTTTGCTTCAGGGACTGCTGCTGTGTTAGATGAACGATTTGCCATGATAAAACGCCTCCTTGTACTTCATTATTCTTTGGATTTTCATTACCTGTTGTGCAATTTTTCGATTGCAGTCATAGTATATGGAAAATGGTCAGACTTAAACTGGAAAATTCATCCGGCGGCATTGTTTTTCTCTGTTTGACATATTTTTACAAAAATCGAGAAAATGATTGTTATTTTCAAGATACCTATGATATAATAAACGCAAATGGCCTGATGAATACAGAACTTCTGCAAGGCATCGGGATCACACGATCTGTATGACAGCGGGCCAAATTCAGTCTGGAGGGAAAAGAATGAATATTGGGTTGCTTGCTCATAATTCAAAGAAAAGTCTGATGGAAGACTTCTGCCTTGCCTACAAGAAAATTTTGGAAAAACATGAACTATATGCGACTGGCACCACGGGCAGGCGGATCGAAGAAGTGACAAAGCTTCATGTACACAAATTTCTGCCGGGGAGCATCGGAGGAGAAAAACAGTTTGTGGAGATGATCGCGAGAAATGAGATGGATATGGTAATCTTTTTTTACAATCCGCTTCTGAACAGCCCCAAGGAACCCAGCATTGACGCTATCTGTCGTGCCTGTGATAATTACAATATTCCCATAGCGACCAATATAGCTACGGCGGAATCTCTGATCCTTGGTCTGGCAAACGGCGATCTGGAATGGAGAGAACAAGTATGACGATCAATGATTTTGAGAATCTGTTTATGTTTGCCGGCGGTCTCGGTATGTTTCTGTTCGGCGTACACAGCATGTCAGGCGGCGTGCAGAAATGTGCCGGAGAGCAGATGCGTAAGCTTCTGGGAATCCTGACAAACAACCGTTTCGTGGGAGTTCTGGTAGGAGCCCTGATCACTGCCGTGATCCAGAGCAGCGGAGCGACCACCGTCATGATCATCGGTTTTATCAATGCCGGTCTCATGAACTTAAGCCAGGCAGTCGGTCCCATCATGGGAGCCAACATCGGTACCTGTATCACCGCCTGGATCGTATCCTTAGGCCAGCTGGGAGACACTTTTAAAACCCTGTCCCCGTCCCTGTATGCGCCCCTGATCGTGGCTATCGGCTCTTTTCTTATCATGTTTTCCAAGAAGGAAAGAAAGCAGACCATCGGTGAGATCTGCATCGGTCTTGGACTTCTGTTTATCGGTCTGGATTTCATGGGAGATGCGGCCAAATCCTACACGACGCTTCCGGCCTTCAAGGATCTGTTTGCCCTCTTTGGTGCGAACCCGCTTCTGGGTATCGGCCTTGGTTTTATCGTAACCGTTATCATGCAGAGCTCCTCTGCAGCAGTTGGTATTCTTCAGACCCTGGCTGCATCGAGCGGAGCGGTCGGCATCAGTGCAGCCGTATTTATCAGTTTTGGTTCTGATATCGGTTCCTGTTCCACAGCCCTTCTTTCCAGTATCGGTACCAACCGTACGGCGAAGAGAGCAGCTATGATTCACCTTTTGTTCAACGTCATCGGTGTAACAGTCTTTTCCGTGATCTTCACAATCCTGTTTAAGATGTTCCCGGAGGTTGCATCCCACGGCATCAACAGTGCCGGTATCGCTACCTTCCACACCGGATTTAAGGTGGTGCTGACAATCCTCATGTTCCCCTTTGCCGATTATCTGGTAAAGCTTTCCGGTTTCTTCATCAAGGACGAGCCAGAGAAGGAGAAAGAAGAGAAGGACGAGGAGACCGTTACTCTGCAGCATCTGGATTCCCGTATCTTCAAGGAGCCGGCCTTCGCAATCGAGAATGCCATTCATGAGGTTGCCCATATGGGACGGATCACCCGAGAAAATATGGACCGGGCTTTTGAGGCTGCACTCTCCTATGATAAAGAGAAGATCGACAAGGTCTATGAGGTGGAGAAAACCATCAACAATATGGAAAAACTCATCACCGAGTATCTCGTCAAGCTCAGCAATCTTCCTCTCACCGAGGATCAGCATGTGGTGGTCAGCAACCTGTTCTACTCTGTCAGCGACATCGAGCGAGTGGGCGACCATGTGGAAAATATCGCCGAGCTGGTGGATGTAAAAGAGGGAGTCGATAAGATCGAATTTTCCGAGCAGGCTCTGCAGGATCTCAAATCCATCATGGGTCTCGTAACCAACTCCTTCGCCTATGCGATGTCAGCCAGAGAACATTCCGATATCTCGGATGCGAAGAAAGTAGTAAAATACGAAGATATGGTTGATAACATGGAAGAGGAGCTTCGTGAACAGCACATCGAGCGTCTGTCCAAGCAGCTCTGCAAGCCCACCAACGGTGTGGTCTTCCTGGATATCATCAGCAATCTGGAGCGTATTTCTGACCATGCTTATAACCTGGCCGGCTATGTAATATCAGAAGAGTAGAAAATTTGTCTGAAAAATAGCTTGACAGACAAAGTAATTGCCCATATACTGAATAACAGAATAAAAAAGAAGGGAGGCAGTACCATGAGAAATTACTTTACAAAGATTTACAACAACAGCATCACGAGTAACAACAACTTGGATTCAAGGATTTTCCGACTGCCGCTTTCTTTTTCGGCGTTCGTATGACATTGCGTACAAAATAAGCAGTGCAAAGGGCATCCCTGAACTTTCGGGGGTGCCTTTTTTGTGTAACAGGAAATTCCGTTGGAATTACCTGTCGCACAAAAAGCCCTCCGGGCAGGATCGCACTGCGGCGGAGAATCCTGCAAAGTAGGATTCTATGTGCATACGCATGTCAAAAATATTGCAGTCGGAAAATCAAAAAAGAAAGAGAAAAGGAGGAAGTGTGATATGAATACTGAGAAAAAGCCGGGAAAATTTCAGGTGATCTTTCGATTTCTGAAAGGCAGCTTCTATCTGTTTGTGCTGAGCCTCGTGTTTTCCGTGCTTTTCACAGCCTGTAATGCCCTGACCCCGCAGATCATCCGCTATGCCGTGGATCATATTCTGACAGGAGTCGGAGACAGTTACGGGAGACATCTTTTGTTTCTGGCGGCAGGGGCCGTTCTTGTGGCGGCGATTTTGTCAGGAATCTTCAACTATTTCAGCAAGATGACACTGGCAAAGGGTTCCGAGAATTTCATGAAGAACATCCGTGATACCCTGTTCCACCACATCGAGAAGCTGCCCTTCGCCTGGCATGTGCGTCATCAGACCGGAGAGATCATCCAACGCTGTACCTCAGACGTGGAGGTGATCCGAAACTTCGTCTGCAACCAGATGCCGGATGTGTTCCGAATCGTTTTCCTGATGGTTCTGTACCTGGGAATCATGTTTTCCATGAACGTGAAACTCTCTCTGGTGGCGGCTGCTTTTATCCCGGTCATCGTGGGTTATTCCGGTTTCTTTTATTCCAAGATCGGAGACCGGTTCATGAAGGCCGATGAGGCGGAGGGAGCTCTCTCCAGCACTGTGCAGGAGAACCTCACAGGCGTCCGGGTTGTCCGGGCCTTCGGAAGAGAAAAATTTGAGATTGACCGTTTTGATGAGAGAAACGAGCGATTCGCGGGGCTTTGGATCAAACTCGGCGGAATCATGAGTGCCTACTGGGCCACCGGCGATTTTATCACCGGCATTCAGATCCTGACGGTCTTAGTTACCGGAACCGTACTGGTTGTTCATCAGGAGCTGACGCTGGGCGAGTTTCTGGCCTTTGTTTCCTACAACTCCTCTCTGACCTGGCCGATCCGAAGTCTGGGAAGAATCCTCTCAGATATGAGTAAGGCGGGAGTTTCCGTGGAGCGTGTGGCCTATATCCTCGACGCGGAGGAGGAAAAAGAGGAGGGCAAAGCCCTTCAGCCGCCTCTTGACGGAGATATCTGCTTTGAGCATGTAACCTTCGCCTATGATGAAGAGCATCCGATTCTGGAGGATATGAGTTTTACAATTCCGGCGGGAAGCACCTTTGGAATCCTGGGAAGCACCGGCAGCGGAAAATCGACGCTGATGCATCTTCTGAACCGCCTCTATGATCTGCCGCCCGGCAACGGAAGGATCACGATCGGAGGCGTGGATATCCGGGATATTAAGAGAGAGTATCTGAGAGCCCATATCGGTATGGTGCTTCAGGAGCCCTTCCTGTTCTCCAGGAGCATCGGGGAAAATATCTCCATCACAGAGGAAACGCCCCATGAGGAGCGGATTCGCCATGCAGCAGAGATTGCCTGCGTGGATGAGGCCATCGAGCATTTCACAGACGGGTACAACACGATTGTGGGAGAGCGGGGTGTGACTCTGTCCGGCGGCCAGAAACAGCGTGTGGCCATTGCCCGGACTCTGATGATGAAAGCGCCGATTCTGGTCTTCGACGATTCCCTTTCCGCTGTGGATGCGGAGACCGACGCGAAGATCCGTCACGCGCTGAAAGCGGAGATGGAGAAAGCCACGGTGCTTCTTATTTCCCACCGGATCAACTCGTTAAAGCAGGCCGATCTCATTCTGGTTATGGATAAAGGAAAGATCTGTGAGCTTGGAACCCATGAGGAGCTGATTTCACAGGAAGGCATTTACAAAGATATTTATGAGATTCAGATGAACAGCGACATCCGTGTCATGGAAGGAGGGAAAAAGGCATGAGACTGGAAGAAAAAGAATACACAAAATCCTTTGATTACTCCATCTGGAAACGGATCTTTCCGTTTCTCAAACCCTACAAAAAAACGGTAATTATGATCCTGGTCATGAACCTGTTCTGCTCCCTGGTGGATATCATCCTTCCGTTGTTTCAGCGGTATGCCATCAACCATTTTATTGAGGGAAACACACTTACGGGCATCGGCTTTTTTACCGTGCTTTATATTGTGGTCATCGCGCTTCAGGGTGCGGCGGTTATCGCTTTTACCCGGGGCAGCATGCGGATCGAGATGGGCCTTGGAAAGGATCTGAAGCGGGCGCTTTTCGTCCACCTGCAGACCTTGTCCTTCTCCTATTACAATGTGACTCCCGTGGGCTATATGCTTTCCAGAGTCATGAACGATACCGGCAAGATCTCAGGTCTCATCGCCTGGAACTTCGTGGATCTTCTCTGGGCTCTCACCTATGTGCTGGGTGTTTTTGTGGCTATGCTTTTCCTGAACTGGAAACTGGCGCTGGTCATCATGCTGGTGGTACCTGCCATCGCCCTTCTGACTTTTTACTTCCAGAACCGGATTCTCAAATGGAACCGGCAGGTGCGTAAGATCAATTCAAAAATCACCAGTGCCTACAACGAGGGTATCATGGGAGCCAAGACTGCCAAATCTCTGGTGGTGGAGGAGAAAACCTACGGCGAATTTCAGGAGATCACCGGGGAGATGAGAAGCGCCTCAGTACGGGCGGCAAGGCTCAACGCCGTTTATCTGCCACTGGTGCTTTTCTGCGGCTCTCTGGCGACGGCCATCGTCCTCGCGAGAGGCGGCATTCAGGTCTTTGAGAATGCCATGCTGATCGGTACGCTCTCTGCCTTCACGACTTATGCAGTGGGCATCTTCGAGCCGATTCAGCAGATGGCGAGGAACCTGGCGGAGTTCATTTCCGCCCAGGCCAACATCGAGCGTGTCACCGGCCTTCTGGACGAAGAGCCCCAGGTGGTGGATTCCCCGGAGGTCATCGAGAAGTACGGAGATAGCTTTTTCCCGAAAAAGGAAAACTGGGAGCCCATCAAAGGCGATATCGAGTTCCGCGATGTGAGCTTCCATTATCCCGACGGCAAGGAGGAAATCTTAAGCCACTTTAATCTGAAGATTCCGGCAGGAACCAATGTGGCCATTGTCGGCGAGACCGGAGCCGGAAAAAGTACGCTGGTAAACCTGGCCTGCCGCTTCTTTGAGCCGACAGGAGGCCAGATTCTCATCGACGGAAAGGATTACCGGGAGCGGAGCCAGCTCTGGCTCCACAGCAGTCTGGGCTATGTGCTTCAGAATCCGCACCTGTTCTCGGGAAGCGTCATGGAGAATATCCGCTACGGACGACTGGATGCCACCGATGAGGAGGTCATCGCGGCCGCGAAAGCCGTTCATGCGGATCAGGTGGTGGAAAAGATGGATCTTGGCTATCAGAGTGATGTGGGAGAGGGCGGCGACCGGCTCTCAACCGGAGAAAAACAGCTGATCTCCTTTGCAAGAGCAGTTCTGGCAGACCCCAGAATTTTCGTTCTGGATGAGGCCACTTCCTCCATTGATACCCAGACCGAGCAGCTGATTCAGAAGGCTACAGATAAGATTCTCAAAGGAAGAACTTCTTTCCTGATCGCCCATCGTCTTTCCACAATCCGCAATGCGGACCTTATCCTTGTGGTGAAGGACGGAAAGATCATCGAGCAGGGAAAACATCTCGAGCTTCTGGAGCAGAAAGGTTATTATTACCAGCTGGTACGTCGGCAGTTTACTGAAGAGGAATCCCAGAAGATCCTCGACTAAAGAAAACATCAATAAGACAGAGACGGAGAAAAAACGCCCGTTTCTGTCTTATTTTTTGTACAGTCTTTTCTGTAGAATTTTCAAAAAGCTTGACGGTTTATAGAAAAACCATTATAATAAAGCGAACGAAAAATTAACAAAGGGGATAATAGAACCAATGAGAGTGATCGCCGGAAAAGCGCGGAGCCTCCACCTGAAAACCATCGAAGGCCTGGACACGCGCCCGACTACAGACCGGATCAAGGAGACCTTATTTAATATGATAAACGACGAACTGTACGGTGCTTCCTTTCTGGATCTTTTTTCCGGGAGCGGCGGCATCGGCATCGAGGCCTTGAGCCGCGGAGCGCGGAAAGCCGTTTTTGTGGAGAGCAGCCGAAAAGCTGCCGCCTGCATCCAGGAAAATTTAAAGTTCACCCGGCTGGCCTCCGACGGGGAAGTCCTTGTCATGGACGTTTTCCGAGCGCTGGATCTGCTGGCTGTTCGGGGAGAGAGCTTTTCTGTGATTTTTATGGATCCGCCCTATAACCGGGACCTGGAAAAAGAAGTTCTTTCCAGACTGAAAGATTCCCCGCTTGTGACGGAGGAGACGCTGCTGATCGTGGAGGCTTCTCTGGAGACAGATTTCTCCTATCTGGAGGAATTTGGCTATGAAGTATTAAAGAGAAAAGAATACAAGACAAATGTCCATCTGTTTTTGCAGAGGGCAAAAGGAGCAGATACATGAGACGAGCAGTTTACCCGGGCAGTTTTGACCCGGTTACGTTCGGCCATCTGGACATCATCCGAAGATCCGCCACTCTGGTGGATGAGCTGGTGGTGGGAGTGCTGAATAACTCCAGCAAAACACCGTTGTTTTCCGTGGAAGAACGTGTTAATATACTATTGGAAGCCACAAAGGATATTCCAAATGTACGGGTCGAGTCTTTTTCCGGCCTGTCTGTGGATTTTGCAAAGAACTGCGGCGCCCGGTTTATCGTCCGGGGGCTTCGGGCAATTACCGATTTTGATTATGAGCTTCAGCTGGCCCAGACCAACCGTATCATGAACGCAGAGGTGGACACTCTGTTTCTGGCGACGAGCCTGGAATACGCATACTTGAGCTCTTCCACAGTGAAAGAAGTAGCTTCTTACGGCGGAGACGTGTCAAAGTTTGTACCGCCTTTTGTTGTTGATAAAATCTATAATAAAATATGGTCGAAGAAAAACCAGAAGTAAGGAGAGAATATCGCCATGAGCAGCAGAATTGAGCAGATCATCGAAGAAATTGAAGAATATGTGGACAGCTGTAAATTTCAGCCCCTGTCTTCCACCAAGATCGTTGTAAATAAGGAAGAACTGGAGGAGCTTCTCCGTGAGCTCCGCATGAAGACTCCCGACGAGATCAAACGTTACCAGAAAATCATCAGCAACAAGGATGCGATCCTTGCCGACGCTCAGTCCAAGGCAGACGCTATCGTTGCCGAGGCCAGAGAGAAGACCCAGAGCATGGTAACGGAGAGCGAGATCATGCGGGAAGCCACTGAGCAGGCCAATGACCTTCTGGAGCGTACAAACCAGCAGGCTCAGGAGATCCTGGATAATGCCACCAACGATGCCAACAACATTCGTATGGGTGCTCTCCAGTACACAGACGATATGCTGGCAAACCTGGAGAAGATCATGAGCCACACGATTGATGGCGCTGGCGCGAAGTATAGCAACTTCATCAATGCTATCCAGTCCTGCTATGATATCGTGAGCAAGAACCGCAGCGAGCTTTCTCCCCAGGCAGCACCTACCAACTACAGCGCACCGGAGACCGAAGAGTCAGAAGCTCCCGCTTATGACGAGCAGCAGCCCGAGGAAAACTAAGACCAGAGGAAAAAGCTGACAAAGAGAAAAGTCAGGGCGGCGGTCACAACCTTGGAGAACACATATTTTTTCAGGGAGAGACCGGAACCCTTGAGAACACTTGAGGTCTGGGCCATAGCGCTCAGGCCTCCGAAGGCTGTCAGAGGAATGAGAAACTGATAAGCAGTTTTCAGGGGAAAAGTCTTTACGACGCCGGAAATCCCTGAGGTGATCTCCAGCATTCCGCCGAGAAGAGCCGCTGTTTTTTCCGGGAGAAAAGGAAGACAGGCGGTCATTTCTGCCAGTACGGAAAAGAGAACCACATAGCCACCCAGCTTCAGGAGGGTGTTTACCGCGTCATAGATACAGGCATCCAGAAGTTCAAAACGGATTTGGACAACGGATGCATTTTTTATGCCTGAAAAGGCGGGAGTTTTTCTGTGAAAAAGTCCGGGTCTCGTGAAAAGGCCGTAGAGGATGGCCGTTCCGTAGAGAAGAAGCAGTGTGGGCAGAAGAAGGTCCGGTCTCTCAAGACTCTCCGTCACCAGAAAGGTGATGACGAAGGAAGGGCTCACGTTGTTAATAAAGCCCAGAAGATAAGAGGCTTCCTCAGGGTCCATCCGCCCGTTTCGCGTGAGATCCGCCAGCACCTTGGCCCCCATGGGAAAGCCGCAGAGGAAACCGATGAAGCAGGCATAGCTTCCCAAAGGCGAGACGCCAAAGAGCCGCCCGAAAACCGGGGCCAGAAGAGAAGCCGGAATATGTACCAGACCGGTGTGGATCAGAAAACCGGAGAGAATCAGAAAAGGCAGCAGGGTGGGAACGAGGGTGCCGAACCAGAGATTTAAGCCCCGCCTGGAGGCAGCGAGAGCCGGGACGGGAAAAAGCAGCAGAAAGAGAAGGGTGGCAAGAAGGAGAAACGCCAGAAGCCATTTTTTCATAGAAAAAGCTCTTCCGTTTTTTTACAGCCTATGTGGGAGCAGCGGAAAAAAGAAGGTTCTTTTTTATGAAGTTGCCGCATAAACTGGTCTGAGGGCAGAGAAGGGCGGAAGTTTGTGGGAAAAAATGGAAAGCAGGCAGTTCTTCTGCTGACGCTCGTGTTTTTTTGCGGGATTTTCCGGGGACAGCTGTTTCGCCATGCCCGGCTGATGAACCTGTCCGGAAACTTAAGGGAAAGCAGCGTGTTCCGGGAGATGGAATTCTCCCCGGAGGCATTGGCCTCACTGGATGCGCTCATGGAGGATGGATATGAGCCAGGGCGGCTTCTCTCTGTGCTCCTTCCCTGGAGAGATTTCCATCTCCCGCCAAAGACCGTCTGGGATCGGGAGACCTATCTTAAGGCGGCGGAGGCGTTTCAGACTTACCGGCCGCTGGAATTGAAAGATTTTCAGAATGCCCTCTCCGCGGTCTGGGATGACCTGGAGGAGTTTCCGGTAAGCTGCGAGCCTACCTACGAGGATTCCTGGCTTTTTGAGCGGAGCTTCGGAGGGGAGAGGCATCACGAGGGCTGCGATCTCATGCCGCCGGAGAACCGGCGGGATTTTTATCCGGTCCGCAGTATGACGGACGGCGTGGTGGAAAAGATCGGCTGGCTGACTCTGGGGGGCTGGCGCATCGGAATCCGCAGTTTCCGCGGCGGGTATTTTTACTATGCCCATCTCTCTTCCTACGCCCGGGATTTTCAGGAAGGAGACCTGGTATCGGCCGGCGATCTTTTAGGCTATATGGGAGACAGTGGCTACGGCCCGGAAGGAACGACAGAAAAATTCGATGTTCATCTGCACGTCGGAATCTACATAGAAGGAAAGAATCAGGAGGAGATCAGTGTGAATCCTTACTGGCCTCTCCGGTATCTGGAAGAAACAGGAAAAGAATAGATTTATCATGAAAAATATGGTATATTGAACATGTTCGGCATATGACAAGGAAATGCCGGAGAACCATCTCTCAAACATAAGGAGGATTATATGGAAATACAATTATGGAGAGAGATCCTGAATCCTTATGATCTGGCAGTGAAAGAGCTCACTGTGAAATTTGAACATCTGATTCAGGAACATCGTCAGCAGGGGCTGTATTCCCCGATCGAGCAGGTGCATGGAAGGGTCAAGACGATTTCCAGCATTCTGGATAAAGCGCAGAAAAAGAATATTCCTATCAATGAGATAGAAGAAAAACTGGAGGATATCGCGGGCATCCGGATTATCTGCCAGTTTGTGGAAGACATCCAGAAGGTGGTGGAGATCATCCGCTCCCGGACGGATATGAAAGTCATCGAAGAAAAAGACTATGTCAACAACATGAAAAACAGCGGCTACCGCAGTTATCATATGATTATCGAGTACAATGTGGAGACCATGAACGGGCCCAAATGCATTCATGCGGAGATCCAGATCCGGACTCTGGCCATGAATTTCTGGGCCACGATCGAACATTCTCTCCAGTATAAATATAAGAAGAACATTCCGGATCATATCCGGGAAAAACTGAGCAGTGCGGCGGATGCTATCATTGTTCTGGATCAGGAGATGTCCCAGGTGCGTAGCGAGATCATGGATGCCCAGAATGCGTTCCAGATCCAGGCAAATCTGGTGGCGGATATTTTAAATACGATCCAGAACCTCTATCAGCTGGCAAACAAGCGGGAGATCGCCAAGATTCAGGATGAATTTTACCGTATCTACAAGGCCGAGGATCTGGATCAGCTGCGGCGGTTCCAGAAACAGCTGGATGTGATCGCAGAGGGCTATCGGGCCCAGTCCTGTTAATGAATACAAAGGAGAGTACGAAGTGAAGCTTCCGGAAGACTACATAGAATCCATGCGGCAGCTCCTCGGGGAAGAGGAACTGCAGAACTATCTGGACTGTTTTGACGCGCCCAGAACTTACGGCCTTCGGGTCAACACGGGAAAGATTTCCGTGGAAACATTTTTAAAACGGACACCCTTTCATCTGACACCGGTTCCCTGGGTGGAAAATGGATTTTATTATGATCCGGAGGAGGGCGTGACGAAGCATCCGGATTATTACGCGGGGCTTTACTATATCCAGGAGCCCAGCGCCATGGTTCCGGCCTCCCGCCTCCCCATTGAGGAGGGAGACCGGGTGCTGGACCTCTGCGCGGCTCCCGGTGGAAAATCCACGGAGCTGGCTGCAAGGCTTCGGGGGACGGGGCTTCTGGTGTCAAACGATATCAGCCGTTCCAGAGCGCAGGGCCTTTTGAAGAACCTGGAGCTTTTTGGAGCCGGAAATATTCTCGTCACGAGCGAGACGCCGGAGAGCCTTCTTGGGAACTTCGAGGGCTTTTTCGATAAGATCCTCGTGGACGCTCCCTGTTCAGGGGAAGGCATGTTCCGGAAAGACAAAGATATGGTAAAAAGCTGGATGGAGCATGGGCCGGAATACTATGCGCCGATTCAGCAGGAGATTCTTCGTACAGCGGTGAAAATGCTCCGACCGGGAGGGCTGCTCCTCTATTCCACCTGCACCTTTTCTCCTCTGGAAAACGAGGAGAATTTAAAGAAGCTTCTTGAGGCGGAGCAGGAGCTTGAGATCCTTCCGCTTTCCACGGGGGAGTGGTTCCGCGAGGGGCTGATCCCGGGAACGCTTCGGATCTGGCCTCAGGATATCCGTGGAGAAGGCCATTTCACGGCGCTGCTCCGGAAAAAAGGACAAGCCCCGGAGCACACTCAAAAGGACCGACGGCGTACCACCGTTCTTCCCGAGGGACTCTCGGAGTTTGCCTCTCTTTTTCAGCGCCCGGTTTTAAGCCAGGGCAGGCTGGATGTGCGGAAAGAAAACATTTACCTTCTGCCGGAGGATTTTCCAGAGGTGAAGGGGTTACGGTTCCTTCGTACGGGCCTTTCCGTGGGAGAACTGAAAAAGAAGCGTTTTGAGCCCTCCCAGGCCCTGGCCATGTATCTCAAAAAAGGAGATTTCAGGCAGGAACTGGATCTTTCCTCCGGGGATGAGCGGCTGATCCGCTATCTCAAAGGAGAGACCCTGGAGGTGTCAGAGGAAGAGGCCGATTTTTCTGGCTGGACCCTGGTGCTGAACGACGGCTATCCTCTAGGCTTCGGAAAACTGAACAGAGGAACACTGAAAAACAAATACTGTACCGGATGGAGGCTTTTATGAGCCAGATAAGACTGGATAAATGGCTGGCGGACGCGGGAGTGGGAACGCGAAGCCAGGTAAAAGAATATTTGAAAAAAGGACGGGTCCGGGTCAACGGAGAACCGGTGAAAAAACCGGAGACCAGGATCTCGGAGGAAACCGACGAGGTGAGCTTTGACGGCGAAATCTTGAGCCGGCCGGGCCTTGCCTGGTATATGTTCCACAAGCCGGCGGGCTGCATCACGGCAGCGAGAAACGGCCGGACCGAGACCGTCATGGATTATTTCGCGGAGGCTCCGGAGAAGGGGCTGGCTCCCGTGGGACGGCTGGACAAGGATACGGAAGGCTTTCTTCTCATCACCAACGACGGCCCGCTGAATCATTTTCTGCTGGCTCCCGGCCGTCATGTGGAGAAGACTTATTACGCGAAGGCGGATGGGACACTTTTTCCGGAGGCGGAAAAGCGTTTTCTGGAGGGGCTGGATATCGGGGACGACAAGCCCACCCTTCCCGCAAAACTGGAGATTTTAAAGCAGGAGGGGAACGAGGTTGAGCTTCTCCTGACTTTAAGAGAAGGCCGTTTCCATCAGGTGAAACGGATGGTGGAGGCCGCAGGAGCGGAAGTCACTTACCTGAAGAGAATCTCCTTTGGAGGGCTTCCGTTGGACGGGACTCTGGAAAAAGGAGGGTACCGTCCTCTGACAGAAGAGGAAGTGCAGTTTCTGAAAACACAGGCAGGCATGAAAGAAGGATAATATGAGTGGATTTTTACCGATTACGAAAAAAGAAATGAGAGAGCGGGGCATCACCCAGTTTGATTTTGTCTATGTTATCGGGGATGCCTATGTGGATCATCCTTCCTTCGGCCACGCCATCATCAGCCGGCTTCTGGAGTCCCATGGCTACAGCGTGGGGATCATCTCCCAGCCCGACTGGAAAAACGATGAGAGCATTGCGATTTTCGGGGAGCCGAGGCTCGGCTTCCTCGTGTCGGCGGGAAATATGGATTCGATGGTGAATCATTATTCCGTCTCGAAAAAGCGGCGGCAGACCGATGCCTATACGCCGGGCGGCGTCATGGGAAAACGGCCGGACCGGGCGCTGACGGTCTACAGCAACCTGATCCGTCGGACCTACAAAAAGACGCCGATCATCCTCGGCGGCATCGAAGCGAGCCTGCGGCGTCTGGCTCATTACGATTACTGGAGCAACAGCCTGAAACGGTCTGTGCTTCTGGATTCCGGGGCGGATATCCTTTCCTACGGAATGGGAGAGAGGAGCATTCTGGCCATCGCCGAGGCTCTGGACGCGGGGATCGCGGTCTCCGATATCGGTTTCATTCCGGGCACGGTCTATAAGACCCAGCACCTGGAAAACGTCTATGATTACAAGCTTCTGCCCTCCTTTGAGGTGCTCCAGGCAGACAAGACCAACTATGCGAAAAGCTTTTATGTCCAGTACTGCAACACGGATTCCATCACAGGAAAACGGCTGGTGGAGCCCTATCCCAACAAGATCTATGTGGTACAGAACCCGCCCGCCGCGCCCTTGAGCCAGGAGGAGATGGACGAGGTTTATGCTTATCCTTACATGCGGACCTATCACCCCTCCTATGAGAAACTGGGCGGCGTTCCGGCGATCTCCGAGATAAAATTTTCTCTCGTGAGCAACCGTGGCTGCTTTGGAGGATGCAGTTTCTGTGCGCTGACCTTCCATCAGGGGCGGATTATTCAGACCAGAAGCCACGAATCCATCGTGGAGGAGGCGAAGCTTCTCACCCAGGAGCCGGATTTCAAGGGTTATATCCACGATGTGGGCGGGCCTACGGCGGATTTTCGGGTCCGGGCCTGCCAGAAACAGGAGACGAGGGGCGTCTGCCCCAACCGGCAGTGCCTGTTTCCCAAGCCCTGCAAGAACCTTCGGGCCAATCATGAGGATTATCTGGAGCTGCTCCACAAGCTCCGGGAGCTTCCGAAGGTGAAAAAAGTCTTCATTCGTTCCGGTATCCGTTTCGACTATGTGCTGGCGGATCCAGACGATACCTTTTTCCGGGAGCTGGTTCAGTATCATATCAGCGGCCAGCTGAAAGTCGCTCCGGAGCATGTGAGCGACCAGGTGCTTCACTATATGGGCAAGCCGGAACACGCGGTATTTATGCAATTTACGGAAAAATACAAAAAACTCAACGAAAAGTACGGCATGAACCAGTTCCTTGTGCCCTATCTCATGTCCTCCCATCCGGGCTGTACGATGAAGGAGGCCGTGAAGCTGGCGGAATACTTGAGAGACCTGGGGTACATGCCGGAGCAGGTGCAGGATTTCTACCCGACGCCCTCCACGATCTCGACCTGCATGTACTATACGGGGCTGGATCCCCGGACCATGGAACAGGTCTATGTGCCGACGAACCCCCATGAAAAAGCCATGCAGCGGGCGCTGATCCAGTACCGGAACCCGAAAAACTACGATCTGGTAAAAGAAGCCCTGATCAAGGCCCACCGGACAGACCTCATCGGTTACGATAAACATTGTCTGATCCGCCCGGAGAAACCTTCCGAGCGCCCGGCCAAAGCTGCTTCCGGTTCCAGTGGAAAAAGAACCGGTGGGAAACAGCAGGGAGGCGGCGATTTCAGAGGAGCGAAGGGAAAGAACAGTTCCGGAGCAAAAGGGCACCGCAGCCCGATCCGGAATACCCAGAAAAAGAAAGGGAAGTAACAACAGATGAAAAAAGTACAGAAAGGAGAGTACGGCTACATTCATTCCCAGAAGATCTGCCGTTCTTTCATCACCTTTATTCTGCTTCTGATCCCGGTGGTGATCTTTTTCATCGGCCTGGCGATCTATCACAAGCGGGAAAACATGTTTACTTTTGTGGCCATCATGGGCTGCCTGCCGGGCTGCCGCTATGCCGTGGGCATGATTATGATGCTTCTTCAGAAGGAGACGGACCCGGCCGTTTACGAGAAGGCCAGAAAGGCAGCGGGAGAGCTTCCCGCCCTCTATGACTGCGTGTTTACGGCCTATGAGAAGACGACTTCCGTGGACGCTCTGGTGCTGGGCCAGGGAAGTGTCATCGGCTATTCATCCAACCCGAAGACCAACCCGGAATACATCGAGAAGCATCTGACGGAAATCCTTCAGGGAAACAACGTAAAACGTACTGTGAAGATTTTTAAGGATTATCGGAAATTTGAGACCCGGGTGAAAGAGATGGCGGCTTCCGAGTCTGCCGGAGACGAGAAGCGAAAGAACGAGAAGGCTGTGGATGTCTTAAAAGCCATAGCCCTGTAAAAAATGAGGGAGGAAGCAGCATGAAACAGTTTACCGTGACCCAGGCGGAGGCCGGTCAGCGGCTGGACAAGTTCCTGGGAAAGTATCTCAACAAGGCGCCGAAGAGTTTTCTCTATAAAATGATGCGGAAAAAGAACATCACCCTCAACGGCAAGAAGGCCGCCGGCAGCGAAAAGCTGGTTTCCGGGGATGAGATCAAGCTCTTTTTCTCCGATGAGACCATCGAGAAATTTTCCGAGCTCCAGCTTCCGAAGGCCCAGGGAAAGCTCTCTGTGATTTACGAGGACGAGCATATCCTTCTGGTGAACAAGCCCGAGGGGATTCTCTCCCAGAAAGCCGAGGCCGACGATATCTCCATGGTGGAGGAGGCCCAGCGCTATCTGCTGAACAAAGGAGCCGTAACGGAGGAATCCCTCCGAACCTTCCGCCCGTCGGTGGTAAACCGGCTGGACCGGAACACGAGCGGCATCCTGGCTGTGGGAAAAGACCTGGCGGGGGCCCAGGAGCTGAGCCGCCTTTTCAAGGAGCGGTCCTTACATAAATATTATTACTGCTTGGTCAAAGGCCAGGTGAAGGAGAAAGCCAGGATCAAGGGCTATCTCGTGAAAAATGAGGCCACCAACCGCGTCACCGTGGAAAAAGAGCCGATTGGCAAAGATTCTCTGCCCATCGAGACGGAATACACGCCGGTGGACAGCGACGGGGAACTGACCCTTCTCAAAGTCCTGCTGGTGACGGGCCGGACCCATCAGATCCGCGCCCATCTCTCCTCCATCGGCCATCCGATTCTGGGGGACCATAAGTACGGAGATCCCGCCCTGAATGGCCGGGCAAAGGAGGAGTACCACCTGACGCACCAGCTTCTTCACGCGGCGATCCTCACGTTTCCGGAGCTTACCGGGGAATTGAGTTATCTCTCCGGCCGTACCTTCACGGCGCCGCTGCCGAAGAAGTTTGCGCGGATTCTGGAGAAAAGGGAGATGAGCATATGCCCACATGGAACTCCAGAGGCTTAAGAGGTTCGGTCCTTGAGGACCTCATCAACCGGACAAATGAAATGTACAGGGAAAAGGGGCTGGCGCTGATTCAGAAAGTGCCGACCCCGATCACTCCCATCAAGATCGACAAGGAGCATCGTCATATCACGCTGGCCTATTTTGAGCAGAAGAGTACCGTAGACTACATCGGGGCGGTCCAGGGGATTCCGGTCTGCTTCGACGCCAAGGAGTGCGCCTCGGAGACCTTTGCTCTTCAGAACATCCACGCCCATCAGGTGGCGTTCATGGAAGAATTTGAGCATCAGGGAGGAATTTCGTTCCTCCTGATTTTTTATACCGGGAAAAATGAGATCATCTATCTTCCCTACCGGGAAGTGCGCCGCTTCTGGGACCGGGGGGCCAATGGCGGCAGGAAAAGCTTCCGTTTTGAGGAGATCGCCGTGAGCTATCCGGTGAAACAGCACGGCGGCTTTCTCGTGCCCTATCTGGATGCGATTCAGCAGGATCTTGATGACCGGGATGCGGGGGATTGACTTTTCTCACGAACGGTCGTATAATAGCCACAGATTTTAACGTGGTAGCAATTTACCATGTGAAAGCAAAATGCAAAAAGGAGAATTTCCAATGATAGATCGCTTACTTCATACCCCGGATGGTGTCCGCGACACACTGAACGACGAATGTCAGAAAAAACAGTCTCTGGAGCGGGAGCTTCATAAAGTGCTGGTTTCCTTCGGGTACCGGGATCTGGAGACACCTACCTTTGAATTTTTTGACGTCTTCGGCAGGGAAGTGGGAACCACACCTTCCCAGGAACTCTATAAATTTTTTGACCGGGAAGGAAATACCCTCGTGCTCCGGCCGGATTTCACCCCCTCCATCGCCCGGGCCGCTTCCAAATATTTCCGGGAGGAGGACAAGGCCGTCCGCCTCTGCTACCAGGGAAACACCTTTATTAACGGAGGCAATTACCAGGGCCATTTAAAGGAGACCACCCAGATGGGAGCTGAGCTTCTAGGAGATGAGAGTCCCGAGGCGGATGCCGAGCTCATTGCCATGAGCGTGGAGCTTCTCAAAAAAGCCGGTCTTCAGGAGTTTCAGGTGAGTGTGGGCCATGTAGGTTTTTTCAAGAGCCTGATGAAGGAGGCCGGTTTTTCTGAGGAGGACGAGGCAAAGATCCGTTCCCTCATCACGATGAAAAACTTCTTCGGAGTCGAGGAGTTTCTCGAAAGCTTTTCTCTCAATGAGAAGCTGAAAAAGGCTCTCATCACCCTTCCGGAGATGTTCGGCAGCAGCGAGGTGCTGGACCGGGCGGAGAGCCTGACGGACAATGAGGAGGCCCTGGCAGCGGTCAAACGCCTGAAGGAGATCTACGAGCTCCTGAAAATTTACGGCGTGGAGAAATACATTTCCTTTGATTTCGGTATGCTGAATAAATATCAGTATTACACCGGCGTGATTTTCCGGGGTTACACCTACGGCACCGGCGACGCCGTGGTAAAGGGCGGCCGCTACGACCATCTTCTGGCCCGTTTCGGAAAGCCTTCTCCCTCCATCGGTTTTGCCGTGGTGGTGGATCAGCTTCTGTCCGCCCTTGGAAGACAGAAAATCGCCGTTCCTGTGGAGCAGGGTCCGACTCTTCTGATCTATGAGAAAAAAGACCGCATTTCTGCCATGATGGAGGCCAACAATCTCCGGAAACAGGGCTGCAGCGTGGTCCTGATGGAAAAGAAGGACACGATGGAAGCCTACGAGGCCTACGGAAAGAGAAACGGTTTTTACGCAGTCAGAAAATTCGATGCTTCTGACAGTCTGGCTATGTAAGGAGGAGCGGAGAACATGAGATATCTGACCATCGCCCTGACGAAAGGGCGTCTTGCGAAAAAGACACTGGAGCTTCTGGAGAAGACCGGCATCACCTGTGAGGAGATGAAGGATCCCTCTTCCAGAAAACTGATTTTTACCGACGAGGAACACAAGCTCAAATTTTTCCTGGCCAAAGGGCCGGATGTGCCCACCTATGTGGAGTACGGAGCTGCCGATATCGGCATCGTTGGCGAGGATACGATCCTCGAGGAACAGCGGAAAATTTACGAGGTGTTGGACTTGGGCTTCGGAAAATGCCGGATGTGCGTCTGCGGCCCCAAAGAGAACGAGGAGCTTTTAAAGCATCAGGAGTTCATCCGGGTTGCCACGAAGTACCCCAACATCGCCAGAGACTTTTTCTATAATAAGAAACATCAGACCGTCGAGATCATCAAACTGAACGGTTCCATCGAGCTGGCTCCCATCGTGGGGCTCACCGAGGTCATCGTGGACATCGTGGAGACCGGTTCCACCTTACGGGAGAATGGTCTTCAGGTGCTGGAGGAGGTCTGCCCCCTGTCTGCCCGGGTTGTGGTCAACCCCGTGAGCATGCGGATGGAAAATGAGCGGATCACCCAGCTGTTAAAAGAGATCAAGGCTGTATTATAGGAGGAAAATGCCATGCGTACCATAAAGCTTACCGAGGAAACCAGAAAAGACCTTCTGGAGAAATTACTGAAGAGAAGCCCAAACTGCTACGGGGAATACGAAGGCCGGGTGACGGAGATTGTCAACACGGTCCGGGCAGAGGGCGACAAGGCGCTGTTCGACTACACCGAGCGTTTCGACAGGGCAAAGATCACGGTGGAGAACATCCGTGTGACTGAGGATGAGATCAAGACGGCCTACGAGGAAGTGGATCCGGAGCTTTTATCCGTCATCCGGAAGGCTCTGGTCAACATCCGTTCCTACCATGAGAAACAGCTGAAACAGAGCTGGTTTGAGAGCCAGCCCTCCGGCATCATTCTGGGCCAGAAGGTACAGGCCCTGGCCACGGTCGGCGTCTATGTTCCCGGCGGAAAGGCCGTCTATCCCTCCTCCGTTCTCATGAACATCGTTCCCGCCAAGGTAGCCGGTGTGGAAAAAATCATCATGTGCACCCCCTGTTCCCCGGAAGGAAAGGTCTGCGCCTCCACTCTGGTGGCCGCAAGGGAGGCCGGTGTTGATGAGATCTACAAGGCCGGCGGCGCTCAGGCCATCGCCGCCATGGCTTTCGGTACGGAGTCTGTCCCGAAGGTGGACAAGATCGTGGGTCCCGGAAACATCTATGTGGCTCTTGCGAAAAAGGCCGTTTACGGTTTCGTGAGCATCGACTCCATCGCAGGCCCCAGCGAGATCCTGGTGCTGGCGGACGAGACTGCGAATCCCCGTTTTGTGGCTGCGGACCTTCTGTCCCAGGCAGAGCATGACGAGCTGGCTTCCGCGATTCTCATCACCACCAGCGAGGAGCTGGCAGCGAAGGTTTCCGAGGAGGTGGACGGCTTCTTAAAGGAGCTTTCCAGAAGGGCGATTCTCGAAAAATCCCTGGAAAATTACGGCCACATCCTCATCGCCGACAATATGGACGACGCTATAGACACGGTCAATGCTATTGCTTCCGAGCATCTGGAGATTGTGACAAAGAATCCTTTTGAACTTATGACCAAGGTGAAAAATGCCGGAGCAATCTTCCTGGGCGAGTACGCCAGCGAGCCTCTGGGCGATTATTTCGCAGGCCCGAACCATGTGCTTCCCACCAATGGAACCGCCCGTTTCTTCTCACCCTTAGGTGTGGATGATTTCATCAAGCGTTCCAGCATCGTTTATTATTCCAAGGAGGCCCTGGAAGCCGTACACGAGGATATCATCCGCTTTGCGAAGGCAGAACAGCTGACGGCTCACGCCAATTCCATCGCGGTTCGTTTTGAGAAGAAGGACGAGGAATAGATCATGGAGAGAAGAGCGGTTGTAAATCGAAAGACCAGGGAGACGGATATTGCCCTGGAACTGAGTCTGGACGGAAGTGGCAAGTATGAGATCGATACGGGCATCGGCTTTTTCGACCATATGCTTTCCGGCTTTGCAAGACACGGCTTTTTTGATCTGAAACTCAAAGTCACAGGAGATCTCGAGGTGGACTGCCATCACACAATCGAGGACACCGGAATTGTCCTCGGAAAAGCGATCGCCGAGGCTCTGGGAGACAAGGCCGGAATTAAGCGTTATGGTCATTTCCTGCTCCCGATGGACGAGTGTCTGGTGCTCTCCGCCGTGGATCTCTGCGGCAGGCCCTATCTTTCCTGGGATGCGGAGTTTACGGTGCCGCGCCTCGGGGACATGGACACCGAGATGGCGAAGGAATTTTTCTATGCGGTTTCCTACGCCGCGGCCATGAATCTCCACCTGAAGGTCTTGACACCGGGCAACAATCATCATATGATGGAAGCAATGTTTAAGGCCTTTGGAAAGGCCCTGGATATGGCTGTGAGCCCGGAAAGCCGGACAACAGAAGTTCTTTCCACGAAAGGGAGTTTATAATTATGACACAGAAAAAAATAGCAGCATGTATTTTTTTGAAAGACGGCAGAGCAGTGACGGATTTTTCCGGTAAGACCTTTCTCACTGAGACCTCTCCGGTGATTCTGGCCGAGGAATACGATCACGCGGGAGCGGACGAGCTGGTGATCTTTGACCTCTCTGAGGGAGACGAGGAACACGAGAAAGCCTTAAATATGATCCGTGCCATCCAGCGTCGGGTGGATATTCCGATTATGGGCTGCGGAAATGTAAATCGGGTGGAGGATGTAAAGAAACTTCTCTACGCCGGCTGCCAGAAAGCCGTTTTAAATTTCTCCAAGGAGAGCAACATCGCTCTCACCGAGGAGGTTTCCAAGCGCTTCGGCAAAAACAAAATCGGAATCTCCATCGACAAGCCTCAGGAATATATGCAGAACAATGAGCTGATTGCTGAGTACACCTCCGAGCTTCTTCTCCTTCCGGGAGCAGCCGGACTGATGAAGTCCCCGCTGTCTTCCGAGGTGGTTCTCTGCGATTTTGAGAAAGAGGTGGGCGAGCTTCTTCCGGAGCTTTCCGATATCCTCATCGACGGCATCATGGGAAAACCCGTGGCTGAGCCCGCTGAGCTTTTCCTGAGGGTAAAACAGGAAGCCAAGAAGATGGGCATTTCCGTCAATACCTTTGAAAGCCCCCTGAAATGGGAGGATATGAAACTCAACGAGGACGGCCTCCTTCCCGTAGTTGTTCAGGATCACAAGAATCTCGAGGTTCTCATGGTGGCTTACATGAATCAGGAAGCTTTCGAGGAGACTCTGGCAACGGGGCGTATGACTTATTACAGCCGCAGCCGTCAGGAACTCTGGACTAAGGGACTGACTTCCGGCCATTTCCAGTATGTGAAGAAGCTCATGATCGACTGTGATAATGACACCCTGCTGGCTCAGGTAGCTCAGACAGGAGCTGCCTGCCACACCGGCAATCGGAGCTGCTTCTACCGGACTCTGGTGGAGAAGGAATCTCCCCATGTGAACCCCTTAAAGGTTCTGGAGGAGGTCTACGGCGTCATCGAGGACCGGAAGCTTCATCCGAAGGAGGGCTCCTACACCAACTACCTCTTTGAGAAAGGTATTGATAAGATCCTGAAAAAAGTGGGCGAGGAGTGTACCGAGATCGTCATCGCGGCGAAGAATCCGAATCCCGAGGAGATCAAGTACGAGATCGCCGATTTCCTCTATCACTGCATGGTGCTCATGGCTGAAAAAGGAGTCACCTGGGAGGATATCACAGAGGAACTGGCTCACAGAAGATAAAAGGTACATAGTTGGCAGCCGCCGGAAAGTTTTCGGCGGCTGTTTTGCATAAGGCGATTTTCGGCTGCATAAGCATAAGCAAGTCCGTCTGAGAGGAGATTTTTGCATGCAGCAGGAGAGCGATCAGGAAAAAAAGCTGGAGGAGCTGCTTTCTTCCATGCGGGAAACGGCAAGAGAAAACAGAGAAAGCCTGGAGAGCCGGTACGAGCCGGGCCGGGTGGCAGAAAGAGAGGAGGCGGAGGAACGGGAGCCGGCCACGATGCCGGGGAGCGGGAGCTTTTATTTTCGCACCGTCCTCTGTCTTCTGATTTTTCTGGGACTTCTTTTTTTACGAAGGGAGAACCGGTCTGTTTTCGGCCTTTCCCCGGAAGAGCTCCAGGAAACCATAAGTTCGGGAGTGCTCCTTCAGGAAACGACAGAAGATATGAAAAAGTGAGGAAAAAGAGAATGAAGAAACAACTGGTGCTGGCAGCTTTGGCTTTCTGCCTCCTCTTTTCCGACCATTCCATGGCGGCGGAAAAGAACGGATGGAGAAGCGAGTCCGGAGGCTCCGTTTATTATGTGAAGGGAACCAGGGTGAAGGGATTGAAGAAGATCGGTTCCCATACCTATTATTTCAAGAAAGAAGATGGTACCCTTCTGAAAAACCGGTGGCTCCTCTACAAGGGAAAATACTATTATTTTCAGAGCAGAGGCCGGATGGTTACAAGCAGTTGGATCGGGCAGAACTGTTATGTGGGAAAGGACGGCGCTCTTGTCACCAATCAATGGATCGGTAAGAAGTTTGTCGGCGAGGACGGCCGCTGGATTAAGGGCTTTAAGGGCGGCTGGCGGAAAATTAAGGGAAAATGGTATTACTATACCGTCGCGGGCCGGAAGCGGACGGGCTGGATCACCTACAGGAATCAGCGCTATTACCTGGACAAGAACGGCGTCCGTATCACTCAGTTTACGACGATCAATAAGAAGAATTACCAGTTTAACAAGAATGGTATCCTTCAGAAAAGTACCTGGGTGAAACGGAACGGCCTTTATTACCGGGCCGGAGAAAACGGTGTCGTGGATATGAGAGAGGGCTACAATACGAAAGACCCTTCCACGGCTACCCGGATCATCTATAAGAGCTCTACGATCTTCGTTGATCTCAAAAAGAGCTGGGAGTATGGTACGAACTACTGGACAGCCCATATCAAGGTGAAAAATACGGACCAGCTTAGAAGCTCCATGGCTTACGGAACCTACGGCGGAGCGCTGGAAACAACTTCTGCGGCTCTTACCCGGAACAACGGCATTATCGGCATCAACGGAAGCCGGTATGACGCCAGCGGCCGTCCGGCCTTCAACGCCGTGCTGATCCGGAAGGGCCGGATCTACAATCATGCCCTGGGAACCAGTTATTCCCTCATGGCCATCAAGCGGGACGGCACGATGTACACCCCGAAGCAGGGACTTTCCGCGGAACAGCTCGTGGCGGATGGTGTCTATGATACCTTTGATTTTGGCCCGGCCTTCATCATGAACGGCAGAGATCAGGATATTATCTCTCCTTTTGAGGAGTATCAGAACAACCCCTATCCCAGAAGCGCCGTTGGCATGATCCGCCCGGGAGAGTACGTCCTTCTGGTGGCCGACGGACCCGGCAAAGTCTCCACAGGCTCCAGAGGTCTTGACCATTATCAACTCTGTAATATTTTCCAGCGCTACGACTGTGTCTACGCCTACCAGATGGATGGCGGCGGTTCTGCCACCCTGGCCTACCGCGGAAGAGTGCTGAACAACCCCTCCGACGGAAGCGAGCGCCCGGTAGCAGATTTCCTGTATTTCCGCGAGTAACGAGCCAAGTAGCCATGCTTGCATGGATATTTGGCGACTACCGCGAGAGGCACATGCCCCGTTGTCTGCAACGGGGTATGTGACATTCGCGAGTAACAAACCAAGTGTAGAAAATATTTGAAAAATTCCAAATAAAAAAATTTTGAAAAAACTTCTTGACAAATTCCGCAGCATCAGATATAATCTTCAGTGTTGAGGCGGAATAGCTCAGTTGGCTAGAGCACACGGTTCATACCCGTGGTGTCGAGAGTTCAAATCTCCCTTCCGCTACTGTATCGAAGACCTGTGAGGACAAGTTCCTTACAGGTTTTTCTTTTATCTCCACATTGAGAAACTTCTTGACAACACCACCGATCTGGTGGTACGGTAAAGCCGTTGAAAAATACAATCACAATATCATACAGATGAGGTGTAAAAGCATGCAGGAAATGAAACCGATCAAAGAAGGTAAGGTACGAGAGATTTACGACAATGGAGACAGCCTGATCATGGTGGCAACCGACCGCATCAGCTGCTTCGATGTGATTCTGAACAATGTGGTGACCAGGAAGGGCACCGTGCTTACCCAGATGTCCAAATTCTGGTTTAATATGACGAAGGACATTCTTCCGAATCATATGATTTCCACCGATGTCAAGGATATGCCGGAATTTTTCCAGCAGGAGAAATTCGACGGCAACAGCATGATGTGCCGGAAACTGAAAATGCTTCCGCTGGAGTGTATCGTCCGCGGTTACATCACAGGAAGCGGCTGGGCCAGCTACAAGGAGAACGGAACCGTCTGCGGCATCCGCCTGCCGGAAGGCCTGAAAGAGTCTGACAAGCTGCCTGAGCCGATCTACACCCCCTCCACGAAAGCGGAGATCGGCGATCATGATGAGAATATTTCCTATGAGCAGAGCATCGATCATCTGGAAAAATATTATCCGGGCAAAGGAAAAGAGTACGCTGAGAAGCTGAAAGACTACACCATTGCCCTCTATAAAAAATGCGCCGAGTACGCTCTGAGCAAAGGCATCATCATCGCAGACACCAAATTTGAGTTTGGCCTGGATGAGAACGGAAACATCACCCTGGGCGATGAGATGCTGACTCCGGACAGCTCCCGTTTCTGGCCGGCAGACGGCTATGAGCCGGGCCACAGCCAGCCCTCCTTTGACAAACAGTTCGCCCGCGACTGGCTGAAAACCAACCCGGACAACAACTGGACCCTGCCGCAGGAGATCGTGGACAAGACCATTGAGAAATACCTGCAGGGCTATGAGATGCTCACCGGTGAGAAGCTCGCATAAGAAAGCAAAAGGAGAGACCTCCGTATCTTGTGAAAAACAGGATGAGGAGGTCTTTTTTGAGTACGGACTTGACAAATGGATGCCGAAGGCATGTATATATTTGAAACAACGTTATGAAACACTGTTATGAATGAGGATAAAGAAATGTAAAACAGATCGAGGAATTTCATCTGTTATTGGACGCCTCCTATGGAACAAGGTTAGCAGACACTGATCAGCAGGAGGAATCGTGCCCTATTTTGCAGCGGCGAAGATCATTGTTTTGCTGCTGGCAGGAGAGAAAACGTTTGGGGTCTATTTTTGTGGGCGGTAAGAAGGAAACTACGGGCTGGAAGCTGTATAATTCTGGATACAATGTTTTTTTTTCGATAATTTGTTGCAGAAAATTTTTGTATTTGTTATAGTAAGCCCGTACTCAACAAACAAATGCAAAAAAGAAAGGATGTAAGACTGTTATGACAAATTTTGAACAGTGGAGTGGTTTTTCTGGAAGACTGTGGAAAGAGGGCGTGAATGTTCGCGACTTTATCCAGAACAACTACACCCCGTACGATGGGGATGAGTCCTTCCTGGAAGGACCGACGGACGCAACAAATCGTCTGTGGGAAAAACTTCAGGAGTTGCAGAAGGAGGAGAGGGCCAAAGGCGGAGTGCTTGATATGGAGACAGAAGTTGTCAGCGGTATCACAGCATATGGCCCGGCATATATTGACGAGAGCATGAAAGATCTGGAGCAGGTTGTTGGTCTTCAGACAGATAAACCCTTAAAACGTGCGTTCATGCCCTACGGTGGAATCAAGATGGCGGAGAAATCCTGTGAGATGTACGGCTACAAACCCAGCCCGAAGCTTCACGAGATCTTCACTAAGTATCACAAAACTCACAATCAGGCTGTATTTGATATTTACACACCGGAAATGATGAAAGCCCGTCACAACAAGATTCTGACAGGTCTTCCGGATACCTACGGACGCGGAAGAATCGTAGGCGATTACAGAAGAGTTGCCCTTTACGGAATTGATTATCTGATCGAGTCCAAGCAGAAAGATTTCCATGACACCAACCGTCAGGGTATGCGTCGTGGTGATTTCCAGCTTCGTGAGGAGATTGCGGAACAGATAAGAGCCCTGAAGGCAATGAAAGAAATGGCAGCGGCTTACGGCTTCGATATTTCCAAGCCGGCAAAGAATGCCAAAGAGGCAGTTCAGTGGCTGTACTTCGGCTATCTGGCAGCCATCAAGACCCAGAACGGCGCAGCTATGAGCGTTGGCCGTATCTCCACTTTCCTGGATATCTACATCAGCAGAGACCTTGCTAACGGAACCCTGACTGAGAAAGAGGCTCAGGAGCTTGTTGACCATCTGGTAATGAAATTCCGTATGGTTAAATTCGCAAGAATCGAGTCCTACAACCAGCTGTTCTCCGGCGACCCGGTATGGGCAACCCTGGAAGTAGCAGGTCTTGGCATGGACGGTCGTTCCATGGTAACAAAGAGCGACTATCGTTTCCTGCATACTCTCGTAAACATGGGACCGTCTCCGGAGCCGAACCTGACCGTTCTCTATTCTTCTCACCTGCCGGAGAACTTCAAGAAATTTGCTTCTTATATTTCTGTGAAGACCAGCTCCATCCAGTACGAGAACGACGATGTAATGCGTCCGGTATGGGGTGACGACTACTCCATCTGCTGCTGCGTATCCGCAACTCAGACCGGTAAAGAGATGCAGTTCTTCGGTGCCCGTGCAAACCTGGCAAAATGCCTGCTCTACGCAATCAACGGCGGTGTTGATGAGAAGACCGGCGATCAGGTAGGACCGAAATATCAGCCGATCACTTCCGAGTATCTGGATTATGATGAGGTCATTGAGAAATACGACGCTATGATGGACTGGCTGGCTCACCTCTATGTAGGTACCCTGAACATGATCCATTATATGCATGACAAGTACTACTACGAGGCAGCAGAGATGGCCCTCATTGATACCGATGTACGCCGTACTTTTGCTACCGGTATCGCAGGCTTCTCTCATGTGGTTGACTCCTTAAGCGCAATCAAATACGCAAAAGTAAAGACCATCCGCGATGAGAAGGGCATGGTAGTTGATTTCGAGACCGTTGGCGATTTCCCGCGTTATGGAAACGATGATGACCGTGCAGACGATATCGCAGTAAAACTTCTTTCCACTTTCATGGATAAGCTGAGATACTGCCATACCTACCGTGATTCCGAGCCGACAACTTCTATCCTGACTATCACCTCCAACGTGGTATACGGAAAAGCTACCGGTTCTCTTCCGGACGGAAGAAAAGCAGGTGAGCCCCTTTCTCCGGGAGCTAACCCCTCCTACGGAGCAGAGAAGACCGGTCTTCTGGCTTCCCTGAACTCTGTTGCAAAACTGCCGTATGAGCTGGCTCTGGACGGTATTTCCAATACCCAGACCATCAACCCGGGCGCACTGGGCCATGATGACGAAGAGCGTACTCTCAACCTGACTCACGTTCTGGACGGCTACTTCAATCAGGGTGCTCATCATCTGAACGTAAACGTATTCGGTACCGAGAAGCTCATCGACGCTATGGAGCATCCGGAGAAACCGGAGTACGCAAACTTCACCATCCGTGTATCTGGTTACGCTGTAAAATTCATCGACCTGACCAGAGAGCAGCAGATGGATGTTATTTCCAGAACCTGCCACGACAGAATGTAAGGTGCGATCCATGGAAAACCATATGGGGTATGTTCATTCTCTGGAAAGCTTTGGCTCTGTGGACGGCCCGGGAGTTCGTTATGTGATCTTCCTGAGCGGCTGTCCCATGCGCTGCCAGTTCTGCCATAATCCCGATACCTGGGAAATGAAAAAGGGAACCCTTTACAGTGCGGACGACCTTCTTGAGAAGGCTCTCCGTTACCGGAATTATTGGGGGGATAAAGGCGGAATCACAGTCAGCGGCGGAGAACCGCTGATGCAGATTGATTTTCTCACGGAGCTTTTCAGAAAGGCTAAGGAAAAAGGAGTTCATACGACGCTCGATACCAGCGGCGCTCCCTTTACGGAGGAAGGAAGCTGGTTTGAAAAGTGGAAAGAACTCATGAAGTACACGGACCTCGTGATGCTGGATATCAAGCAGATCGACGATGAGCAGCATAAGATCCTCACAGGAAGGACGAACCGGAACATCCTTCGGATGGCGGAAGTCCTCTCCGATATGGGCAAGCCTGTCTGGATCCGTCATGTACTGGTGCCGGAGAGAAGCGATAAAGATGAATATCTTCATCGGCTGGCAGACTTTATCCACACCCTGAAAAATGTGGAAAAAGTGGAGGTCCTGCCGTATCATACCCTGGGAGTTTTCAAATGGGAGGCTCTGGGTATTCCCTACGCTCTGGAAGGAATCAAACCTCCCACAAAAGAGCGGGTGGAAAATGCCGAGCGGATCCTCGGGATCAGAAAATAGAATAAGAAATAACAGGCCCCGGTGTGGCAGGATTTGAACTGCTGTACCGGGGTTTTTTGTGAAAAAATAGATTTTTGGAGTGAAAATATCTGATAATACAGGGAATTTAAAAACATTTTGTATTTCTATATTTTCCTGTTGACAAATCCTTATATGCGGCATATTATGAATATATGAATAGTTGTTCATATGAGACGCCAGGGCTTCAAATGTAAGCGGAGCAATTCGCAGGTGTCGGAGTAAAATATAAGGAGGACATATCTCATGAAGAAAAAATTCAAATTACAGGATCTCGACTGCGCGAACTGTGCAGCAAAAATGGAAGAGGCAATCAAGAAAATCGACGGTGTCAACGATGCAAGCGTGAATTTCATGATGCAGAAAATGACCATCGATGCAGATGACAGCAAGTTCGATGATATCATGAAGGAAGTCGTTACTGTCTGCGCCAAGGTTGAGCCGGACTGCAAAATTCTTCTGTAATCAGTATTGACCCGGGCAGCTGACCCGGGTCTTTCTTTCAAACATACACGAAAGGAAGGTTGAAACAATGACCGACAAACAGAAAAAAACGCTGACGCGTATCCTTGTAACCTTTGCGATATTCGCGGTTCTCTTTGTCCTGGAACACATGGGAAAGCTGGAGAATGTAAATACTTTTGTTCTCCTTATTATTTATCTGGTTCCTTATCTCATTATTGGCTATGACATTATCCTGAAGGCAGTGAAAAATATCTCCCATGGCCAGGTATTCGATGAGAACTTTCTGATGATGGTAGCCACCGTCGGAGCCTTTGGCGTGAGAGAGTTCTCCGAGGCCGTAGCCGTTATGCTGTTCTATCAGGTGGGTGAGCTTTTCCAGAGCTACGCCGTGGGAAAATCCCGTCAGTCCATCGCAGCTATGATGGATATCTGTCCGGAATATGCGAACATTGAGTCCGACGGCAAGCTGGTTCAGGTAGATCCGGATGATGTGGAAGTGGGAACCATCATTGTAGTGAAACCCGGCGAGAGAATCCCCCTGGATGGCGTGGTTGTAGAAGGAGAGTCCCTCATCGATACCGCAGCCCTCACTGGAGAGTCCGTACCGAGAAAGGCCGTTGTGGGAGATGAGATCATCAGCGGCTGTGTCAATGGAAGTGGTACCCTGAAAGTCCGCACCACCAAAGAGTTTGACGATTCCACCGTTGCCAAGATCCTCGAGCTGGTGGAAAACGCAAGCTCCAAGAAAGCGAAGGTTGAGAACTTCATCACCAAATTTGCCAAATACTATACGCCGGTTGTTACCATCGGCGCTGTGATTCTGGCAATCCTTCCACCCCTGATCCTCGGCGGAGGCTGGGCTGAGTGGATCCAGAGAGCCTGCATTTTCCTGGTAATTTCCTGCCCCTGTGCTCTTGTGATTTCTGTTCCGATGGGCTTCTTCGGAGGAATCGGAGCTGCTTCCAAGGTCGGCGTTCTGGTAAAGGGCAGCAACTATCTGGAAGCTGTGGCTGAGATGACCACGATCGTTTTTGATAAAACCGGTACCCTGACCCGCGGTGAGTTCCGTGTAACTGAGATCCATCCGGAAAAAGGCACCGAGGCAGAGCTTCTTGAGCTGGCAGCTTTGGGCGAGGGCTATTCCAACCACCCGATTGCAAACTCCATCCGGGAGGCTTATGGAAAGACAATCGATATGAACCGTGTCTCTGACGCGGAGGAGGTAGCCGGTCACGGCGTATCCGTAGCGGTGGACGGAAAGAGAGTTCTTCTCGGAAACGAGAAACTCATGAAACAGCAGAACATTTCCTACACAACCTGCAGGAGCCGCGGTACTGTGATCTATGTGGCTGTGAACGGCAGCTTCGCCGGTTCCATCGTGATCTCTGACCGGATCAAAGAGGGAGCCAGGGAGGCCATCGCCAGCATGAAGAAGATCGGTGTGAAACGCTGCGTCATGCTCACAGGTGACCGGAAAGAGACAGCAGAGCAGGTGGCCTCCGAGATCGGTATCGATGAAGTTCATGCAGAGCTTCTTCCCGGCGACAAGGTAGCAAAAGTGGAAGAGCTTCTGAATAAAGAGAGTGACAAAGAGCGCCTGGCCTTCGTCGGCGACGGTATCAACGACGCTCCGGTTCTGAGCCGTGCCGATATCGGTATCGCCATGGGAAGTATGGGTTCCGATGCGGCCATCGAGGCAGCAGACATAGTTCTGATGGATGACGATATCACCAAGATTGCCTCCATCGTGAAGATTTCCAGAAAGACCCTCCGCATCGTCCGCCAGAATATCGTTTTTGCTCTGGCTGTCAAGGCTCTGGTCCTGATTCTGGGCGCTCTCGGTATGGCAAACATGTGGGAAGCTGTTTTCGCCGATGTAGGAGTTTCCGTTATTGCAATCCTGAACTCCATGCGTGCGCTGAAAATTGATAAAGACTGATTGAGAAGAAAGAAAAGCCCTCCGGTTTGGAAGAGATTCCTGCCGGAGGGCTTTTTTGCGTTTCGTGAAACTATGATTTTTTACTGAATTCCGAGGTATTCTCTGATGGCTGGAAGCTGCTTTTTGGCATCCTCATAGCCGAGAAAATACAAAACGCCCAGCTTTTCCATATCCCCTTCCAGCCGGCTGATATCTATAGGTCGCGAGGGAGCGATGACGTAGATCTTTTTCTTGGCGGCGAGCTCGATCATCTCCCGGCACTGGCGGTTATAATTGGCGTTGCTGGCGTCCAGCACCCGGGAAAACTGGGGATAATCGTGATAAAGCCGATCCGTGAGAGAATGGTCGCTTCTCTCTTTCTTGCGGTAATCCATCGGGCGGGTACGGATCACGATGACCTTTTGATAGCCCTGATCCAGGGGCCAGCGGAAGGGAACCTTGTCGCTGCAGCCACCGTCCAGATAGGGAACACCGTTGATCATGACCATTTTTGAAACATAGGGCATGGAAGCGGAGGCCCGGACGGCCTGGAAGATCGTTTCGCCCTCGCTTTTTTCAAAGTACCGGGGCCGGCCTGTGATACAGTCCGTGGCGACCACGATGAAACGGCGGTCTGGCCGGAAGAAACGTTCCTCATTTAAAGGATCTTCTTTATTTACATTTTTCAGGATAAAGTCAAAACCGATGACACCGCGGTTTTTGCGGATGGCCTTAAGGCCTACATAGCGGCTGTCATGGCGGTAAGTCAGGTTCAGGCGGCCGGAACGGCCGATCTGTCCGGAGACATAGTTCATGCCGTTGAGGGCCCCGGCGGAGACACCGACGGTACAGGAGAGGTTGATGCCGGCTTCCATCAGGGCATCCAGCACCCCGCTGGTATAGAGACCGCGGAAAGCACCACCCTCCAGAACGACACATCCTTCCGTCAGGTGTTCCGATGCCAGACCCTTCGGGAGGCGGTCCAGTCCGGAAAAAACTTTATTCTTTTTACTCATAGCTGTCACTCCTTATTTGTGCTTTTTGTCAGGAAAACGGAGAAAAATCCCCCGGGCAGCCCCTATCATAACGCAAAAAAAATCGAAACTCAAGTGCCGCATGTATTTTTTGAAAAAATGGTCTTGCATAATTGAAAAGACCGCATTATAATAGCAGACGAATAAAACCTATTAAATTACTAGGTATTCAAAAGCTGTTCCCGAGAAACGGCAGAAACGGAGGAAATTATGTCAGAACCAATTCTTAAGATCAGTCAGCTGACAGCAAGAGTGGAGGAAAAAGAGATCCTCCATGATATAAATTTTGAGATGCGAAAGGGAGAAACCCATGTGCTCATGGGCCCCAACGGAGCCGGTAAATCCACCCTGGGCTATGTGCTCATGGGCAACCCCAAATACGAAGTCACCGGCGGAAGCATTTCCTTTAAAGGAAAAGATATCACAGCGGAGAGCGCGGACAAGCGGGCGAAGGACGGCATGTTCCTTTCCTTCCAGGAGCCACTTGAGGTTCCCGGCCTTTCTGTTTCCAACTTTATCCGAAATGCCCTTCAGCAGAAAAAAGGCGGCTATGTCCGTCTCTGGGATTTCAAGAAAGAGCTGAAGAAAAATCTGGAATTTCTGGATCTGGACGACTCTTACGCAGAGAGAAGCTTAAATGTGGGCTTTTCCGGCGGTGAGAAAAAGAAGATCGAGACCCTGCAGCTGATGATGCTCCGTCCGAGCCTTGCAATCCTGGACGAGACCGATTCCGGCCTGGATGTGGACGCCGTCCGTCTGGTATCCAAGGGCGTGGAAGAGTATCAGAAAGACAGAGACGGCGCGCTTCTGATCATCACCCACAGCACGAGGATACTGGAGTCCCTGCATGTGGATTACACCCATGTCATGGTAAACGGCCATATCGTTGCCACCGGCGACGGTTCCATGGTGGAAGAGATCAACGAAAAAGGATACGAGCGTTTTCTGAACAGTGTTCCGGGAGGAGATGACTGACCGTGAAAGAAAAAACATATGTGGAAGATATTGACCGGAGCATGTATGACTTCCGCAAGGAAGAAAAGGATGTCTACCGGGTAGATGAAGGGCTGACACCCGAGATCGTAGAACAGATCTCAAAAGAAAAAAATGATCCTGCCTGGATGCAGCTTTTCCGCCTGCAGTCCCTGCAGATCTATAATTCCATGAAGATTCCAGACTGGGGGCCGCCCATCGACGACCTGAATATGGATCAGATCGTGACTTATGTCCGTCCGAATACGAAAATGAGTGCCAAATGGTCCGAGGTGCCGGAAGATATCAAGGATACCTTTGAGCGGCTTGGTATTCCCCAGGCCGAACGGAAATCCCTGGCAGGCGTGGGAGCCCAGTACGATTCCGAGCTGGTTTACCACAATGTAAAAGCGGAGGTTGCGGCTCAGGGCGTGGTCTACACGGACCTGGAGAGCGCGATGCACGGCGAGTATGCGGATATGATCCGTACCCATTTCATGAAGCTGGTAAAACCGAACGACCACAAATTTGCGGCCCTTCACGGAGCTGTCTGGTCCGGCGGTTCTTTCGTCTATGTTCCGCCCGGCGTCAGTGTGGAGATTCCGCTGCAGTCCTATTTCCGGCTGAATGCGCCGGGAGCAGGCCAGTTCGAGCACACGCTGATCATCGTGGATGAGGGAGCGAGCCTTCATTTCATTGAAGGCTGTTCCGCACCGAAATATAACGTGGCCAACCTTCATGCCGGCTGCGTGGAGCTTTTCGTCGGAAAAAATGCAAAGCTTCGCTATTCCACCATCGAGAACTGGTCTAAAAACATGTACAACCTGAACACCAAGCGGGCCACGGTTGCAGAGGGCGGCACGATCGAGTGGGTTTCCGGTTCCTTTGGTTCCCACACCTCTTACCTGTACCCCATGACGATTCTGAAAGGAAAAGGTTCTCGGATGGAGTTTACGGGTATCACCTTTGCAGGAAAAGGCCAGAACCTGGATACGGGAGCCAAGGTAGTTCATGCGGCTCCGGAGACTTCTTCCTATATCAATACCCGTTCTATTTCCAAGGACGGCGGTATCAGCACTTTCCGAAGCTCTGTGGTTATCACCAAGAAGGCGCCGAAGAGCAAGGCGGCTGTTTCCTGTCAGTCCCTGATGCTGGATGATATTTCCCGGTCCGACACGATCCCGGCCATGGATATCCGCACGAAGGACGCCGATGTGGGACACGAGGCAAAGATCGGTAAAATCAGTGATGATGCGGTCTTTTATCTCATGTCCAGAGGAATCCCCGAGGAGGATGCCCGGGCGATGATTGTCAGCGGCTTTGCGGATAATGTTTCGAAGGAGCTGCCGCTGGAGTATGCGGTGGAAATGAACAACCTGATTCAGCTTGAGATGAAGGGAAGCATCGGTTAAATGCCGGGAAAGGAGCAGATTATGGATATGACAGTAAACCGGCTGCCGGCCAGAACCTGGAACTGGCTGAAAATGAACGAGACCGTTCTTTCCAGCGTAGAGCCGTTCCGGCAGCAGGAGATCCCGGAGGGAAACGTTTTCCGGGAAGAAAATGAGACAGAGCAGAACATTTTTAGAGAGATTGAAACCGGTATGGGGCCGGATATGGATCAGCTGGGAGAAAACAGCGCCGCAGCCGTCATCGCTTCCGGGGAAGGAAATATGACGGATGCGCCGGTGATCGTAAATCTCACGCCGGATGGAAGTTTTCACCGCTATTTCCTTCATGCGGAGAAAGACAGCACCCTGAGGGTCGCCTTTCTTTCCAATTCTGAAAAAGAGGAGACCAGACCCTTTGCCCTGCAGGTAAAGATTTATGCCGAGGAAGGTTCCCATGTGGAGCTTACAATGCCTCAGATGCTGGGAACGGAAGTGCTGGATCTCACCGATATCGGAGGCCTTCTGGAAAAAGGAGCCTCTGTGGAGCTGGTCAAAATGGAGCTGGGCGCGGAAAAGGTATATACCGGAGCGCTGATGACCTTAAAGGGCGACGGAAGTTCCTTCACCGCCCACATCGGCTATCAGGGTTTTACCGGCCAGCATCTCGATATGAACTATGTGGCCCGCCATCTGGGCAGGAAGACCGAGAGTCTCATGGAGAGCAACGGCGTGTTAAACGGCAATGCTTTCAAACTTTTCCGGGGCAGCATTGATTTCGTGAAAGGCTGTGCTGGTTCCGTGGGAAATGAGAAGGAGGACGTTCTGCTTCTCGGCGACGACGTGGTGAATCAGACGATTCCGCTGATCCTCTGTGCGGAGGAGGATGTGGAAGGAAACCACGGAGCTTCTATCGGAGAACTGGATGAAAAGACGCTGTTTTATCTAATGAGCCGTGGCTTTACGAAGGAAGCAGCAGAGGCTATGATAGCCGGAGCCAGACTGGAGGCCATTGCGGCTGAGATTCCGGTTCCCGAGGTCAGAGAACAGGTGGAAAAATATCTGGAGGAACAGCATGAAGAGTTATAAGGAAGATTTTCCTCTTCTGCGAAACAGCTCCATCGCCTATCTGGACAATGCGGCGACAGCCCAGCGTCCGGAGGCGGTGCTGAAGGCAGAGCGGGAATTTTATGAAAAATACAATGCCAACCCCTTAAGAGGCCTCTATCAGCTGGGCATGGATGCCACGGACTGCTACGAGAAGGCCCGGGAAACCGTGCGGGATTTTCTCCATGCGAAAAAGTCTTCGGAGATCATTTTTACCCGGAATACCACGGAGAGCATCAACCTGGTGGCTTATAGCTATGCCTTAAATAATCTGAAAGAGGGAGATGAGCTTCTGGTGGGCATTGATTCCCATCACAGCAACCTGCTTCCCTGGCAGATGGCAGCCCGCGTCACCGGCGCAAAGCTGGTTTTCATGGACTGTGAGACGGACGGAAGCTATACGAAAGAGGCCATTGAAAAAGTCATCACGGAGCGCACGAAATTTGCGGCCATCACCCATGTCTCCAACGTCATCGGCCGGGTCAATCCGGTGGAGGATATTATCCGCCTGGTTCACAAAAACGGCGGCGTGGTGCTGGTGGACGCCGCTCAGAGCGCGCCTCATCTGCCCATCGACGTCTGTGCCATGGACGTGGATTTCCTCGCTTTTTCTGGCCACAAGCTGATGGCTCCCATGGGAATCGGCGTCCTTTACGGAAAGGAGAAGCTTCTGGATGAGATGCCTCCCTTCCTCACCGGCGGCGAGATGATCGAGAGCGTTACAAGAGAGAGCGCCGTCTTCGCGGAGCTCCCCCACAAATTTGAGGCGGGAACCGTGAACGGAGCCGGAGCCTGGGCCTTAAAGGCGGCCATCGAGTATATCAACTCTCTTGGCTTTGCCACCCTGCAGGGGCGGGAACTGGCCCTGACCACCCAGGCCATGGAGGAGCTGAAAAAGATCCCCTATGTAAATATTATCGGAAGCCAGGACCCGAAGGAGCACAACGGCATCGTAAACTTTACCGTGGAGGGCGTTCATCCCCACGATATCGCATCGATTCTGGACGGAGCAGGCGTGGATGTGCGGGCAGGCCATCACTGCGCCCAGCCTCTTTTAAAGCATCTGGGCGTCTTTGTGACCACCCGGGCCAGCATTGCTTTTTACAATGACGAGGAAGATATTCACCGCTTCACCGAGGCGGTAAAAGGAATCAGGAGGATGATGGGATATGCAGAGTAATACCTTTTATAATGAACTTTTGACGGATCACAACCTGCATCCGGCCCACAAGAAAAAACTCGAGGACGCGAACCTGGTGCTGGAGGGCGTAAACCCCAGCTGCGGCGATGACATCATCCTGGAACTCAAGGAGGAAAACGGTGTCATCGTGGACGGCGCGTTCGTCGGAAGCGGCTGCGCCATCTCCCAGGCCTCGGTGGATATGATGCTGGACCTTATCATCGGCCGTTCCAAAGAGGATGCCCTGAAGCTTGCAGACCTCTTCTCACGCATGATCAAAGGTGAGGCTACCGGCGATGAACTCGAGCCCCTCGAAGAAGCCATGTCTCTGGAAGACATCTCTAAAATGCCCGCCCGCGTCAAATGCGCCGTCCTCGGCTGGCACACGATGGAAGACCTTTTGGGTGAGAAAGATATCAAAGAATAATTGGATAATGATTGCATGCAGCAGCCGGCGAGATGCCGGCTGTTTTTGTGTTCAGGATAGCGTGGAATGCAAAATAATTCATTGAACAAGGTGGTTGGGGTGTGTTATCATATAGGAAAGAATCGCGGACCTTTGTTGGTATTTTAGGAGGCAGTTTATGAGAGAAATCAAGATCCCGGTAGGAATATCCGATTTTAGAGAAATTCGTGAAGGCAGCTATTATTATATTCCTGAATCCGTGAATTTCCTTTTACAAGAAATGTACTTACCGGCTGTCTTCGTGTGGCAAAGGAGAGTATTTTTGCAGGATTGAATAATTTTAAAGTACATTCTCTGACGAGCGTCGATCTTGATGAATATTTTGGCTTTACAGATTGGGAAGTAAGAGAGATGCTTCATTATTATGGCCAGGATGAGCATTATGAAGCAGTAAAAGAATGGTATGACGGATATCGGTTTGGAAATGTTGACATTTATTGTCCCTGGAATGTAATTTGCTACTGTGAAGAGCACAGAAACAACAGAAATGCAGAGCCGAAGAACTACTGGCTGAATACCAGCGGAAATGAGGCGCTGAATCAAATCAAAGAGAAAAATTATGCGGAAAATATGAGGCTTGACGGAGTGCATACAATCTTAAAATATGGAATTACCTGCAATAAGAAAAAATGCCGCGTGCTTTTTGAAAAAGATTGAGAGGAAAGAGAATGGAAAACGTAATTTCAATACAAAACTTAAGCAAGTCCTTTGGCAACGTAAAAGCCGTGGACGACCTCAGTTTCCGGGTGAAGAGAGGGGAGCTCTTCGCTTTTCTGGGGGTGAATGGAGCGGGGAAAAGCACGACGATCTCCATCATCTGTGGGCAGCTGAAGAAAGACAGCGGCAGCGTCCGGATTCATGAGATGGATGTGGAACGAAAGGGCGAGGAGACGAAACGGCTCCTTGGTGTGGTTTTTCAGGATAGCGTGCTGGACCGGCCGCTGACGGTGAAAGAAAATCTGAAAAGCCGGGCGGCGCTCTATGGAATTATGGGAAAAGCCTTTGAAAAACGGCTCGGGGAACTGGTGGAGCTTCTGGATTTCAGGGAGTTTTTAAACCGGCCGGTGGGCAAACTCTCCGGCGGTCAGCGGCGAAGAATCGATATTGCCCGGGCGCTTCTTCATAAACCGGAGCTTCTGATTCTGGACGAGCCCACCACGGGCCTTGATCCCCAGACAAGAAAGCTGATCTGGGACGTCATCGAGAAAATCCGGCTGACGGAAAATATGACGGTTTTCCTCACGACCCATTACATGGAGGAGGCGGCCTCCGCAGGCTATGTCATTATTCTGGACAAAGGAAAAATCGCCGCGGAAGGAACACCCTATGAGCTGAAAAACCGGTATGTGCAGGATTATATCTCCCTTTACGGTGTCTCAGAGGAAGAGGTCCGCTCCCTGAAAAAAGACTACACGCCGATTCGCGAAGGCTATCAGATCAAGGTTTCCAATACGGCGGAGGCCACGGAGCTTATCGTGGACCATCAGGAGCTCTTTCGGGACTATGAGGTGGTTAAAGGCGGCATGGACGACGTGTTCCTGGCGGTGACAGGAAAAGCTCTGGGAGGTGAAAAGGCATGAATACGATCTTTGTACTGGTAAATCGAAACCGAAAACTCTTTTTCCGCGACAAAGGCATGCTGATTTCTGCCCTGATCACGCCTCTGATCCTCATTCTACTCTACGGAACCTTTCTGGCCAATGTCTATAAGGATTCGTTTCGGAGTTCCCTTCCGGCGGCTTTCGCTGTCGCGGATAAGCTCATCAACGGAGCGGTGGCAGCCCAGCTGGCAGCAGGTCTTCTGGCGGTCAGCTGCGTGACTGTGACCTTCTGCGTGAATCTGACCATGATTCAGGACCGGGCCAACGGCACCCGGAAGGATTTCAACGTATCACCGGTGAAACGGCCGGTGCTTTACCTGGGTTATTTCTTTGCTACAGTGTTAAATTCCCTGATGGTAAACGGCCTGGCCCTGATTTGCTGCTTTATCTATATGGAAGGAATGGGCTGCTATTTAAGCGGAACGGACGTCCTCTGGCTGCTTGTCGATATCGTGATTCTTGTCCTTTTCGGAAGCAGCCTCTCTGGCATCATCTGTTATCCCTTGAAGACCCAGGGCCAGATGTCAGCCGTGGGAACTGTTGTCAGCGCAGGCTACGGCTTTCTCTGCGGCGCTTATATGCCGATTGCCAATTTCGGCTCAGGCCTTCAGAAGGTGCTTTCTTTTATTCCCAGCACCTACGGAACCTCCCTTTTGAAAAATCATATGCTTCGGGGCGTTTTTGAAGAGATGCGCGCCAGCGGTTTTCCGGAAGAAGTAGTGAAAGGCATCGCGGATAGTCTGGACTGTAATCCCGTTTTTCAGGGAAAGGAAGTTACAACGGAAGCCATGCTGCTTATTATGGTCCTTTCCACCGTCGTTTTCATGGTAGTTTACCTCATCCTGACCAATTGTCAGGAAAAAGAATAACAGACAAAAAAAGCCCCCGTCCAGCTCGTGGAACGGGGGTAAACTTTTGCTCAGATTTCTCCGTGGGAGTTTTTGTGGTGTTCTTTCATTTCGGCCTTGCATTTGTACATGTTCCGGTCGGCCTGCTCCAGAAGAATCTTCATGCTGCAACGTTCACTGTAGGCATCGGAAACTGCGTAGCCGTAAGCATACTCAAGATGGAGCTGCTTGCTGTAGGAATTGTAGTGGCCTGTTTCCTTGCGGACGTCTAGGAGGATCTTTTTCACTTCCTCCTCGCCGACACCGGTTAAGATCGCGATAAACTCATCTCCACCGTATCTTCCGACGAAATGCTGCTGGGGAATGGAAGTGCGGAGAATATTGGCGAAATTCATGATCAGTGTATCGCCGGCTAGATGACCAATGGTATCGTTGACCTCTTTAAGACCGTTCAGGTCGAAGATCGCCACCGTGGTAAGTTCGGTCAGATTGTCGTTTGCCAGAAGGAGCTCCTCGCAGCGGCTTTTGTTCGGAAGACCGGTATGAAGGTCCAGATAAGCTTTTTTCCGCAGTTCCCTGTTCTTTTTGGAGAGGACGACCTGCTCGACGGATTCTTTGATCAGCAGGGCGACAATGAGGATCATAATGACGATCAGCGCTTTTTCAATCTGGTTGATCTGAGTGGCATAGCGCTGGGAGCAGTTCTCTGCGGCATCCACCATCTTGTCCGCCAGCTGGAAGTATTCTTCGCTCATGCTGATGATATCGGTATCTTTGTAGCCTTCTTTGCGGACCTTTGTTACTTCTTCTTTCAGCTTGGCCCAATAGCTGTAGAGCCGATTCAGTTTTGCGTTGTAATCGGTGTCCTCCAGATGAGTCAGGTTGTATTTTCCGCCGCCGTGCATGAGACCTGAGAAAATATCGTCCAGATACTGGATCAGTTCATCGTTGCCTTCGTCCACGACCTCCAGCTTTACCATTCGCTGGGTGGCTCCCCGGATGATACCGGCATAGTTTACAACCCGGGCATTTCCCTGAAGCTTTTTTACATCTGCGATCATGAAGATGGTGAGGATGATCAGAATACCAATCAGGATTCCACTGATGACTTTTTCAACTTTCCTCTCTTTCATAAAGCTACCTCTTTTGTCGAAAAAAATATTGGCTGAAGTTTTTCGGAAACATCAGTGCTCTTCAGTGTACCATAAATCGGTGCAAACATCCATAGTTAAAATAAGTTCTTTGTCGAATTAGCCAATAAAGCGTCGAAAATGGGAAAGTTTTTGACCTATATGCTGAAAACTTTTTTTGCTGCTTATTTTGTTTGACAAATGTGTTTCAGGTTGCTAAAATTCAGATGGTAGTGTTATCCGATATAGGTCTGTGAAGAAGGTTCAGACGTTTCTACCGCACGCCGTTCAGTTGCGACTATTGGGTTCGATAGAAAATGACCGCAGACCGCAGATGTACAGCTTCGTATATCTGCGTCTTTTTATTTGCAACTATTTGGACACACACTTCTGGTACTTACACAACAATACTATTAAAAGTGAAAGTAAAGGAGACAAAGCAATGAAAAAGAGTGTTAAGTGGGTTGCAGCAGCCGCAGCAGTAATGCTTACTCTCAGCGCATCTGTCGGCGTGACCAGCAGTGCGGATGAAGGTACAACCGTAAAGGCAGGTTTCATTTTCCTGCATGACGAGAATTCCACCTACGACCTGAACTTCATCAATGCCGCAAAGGAAGCCTGTGAGAAAATGGGAATCGAGTATGTATTTAAAACCGGTATTCCCGAGGGTCAGGAAGCATATGACGCTGCCTGCGAGCTGGCAGATGCCGGCTGCAACTTCGTATTTGCAGACAGCTTCGGCCATGAGGATTACATCATTGAGGCCGCAAGAGAGTTCCCGGACGTACAGTTCTGTCACGCAACCGGAACCAAAGCACATACGGAAGGACTTGACAACTTCCACAATGCTTTCGCTTCTATTTATGAGGGACGTTACCTGGCTGGTATCACCGCTGGTATGAAACTCAACGAGATGATCGCAAACGGTGAGATCACCGAGGACCAGGCAAAAATGGGTTATGTCGGCGCTTACACCTATGCAGAGGTTATCTCCGGATATACTTCCTTCTTCCTGGGTGCTCGTTCCGTATGCCCGAGCGTGACCATGGAGGTTACCTTCACCGGTTCCTGGTATGATGAGACCGCTGAGAAAGAGGGAGCAAACAAACTGATCGATGACGGCTGCGTACTGATCAGCCAGCATGCCGATTCCATGGGTGCTCCGACCGCCTGCGAGACCGCTGGTGTTCCGGATGTTTCCTACAACGGAAGCACCGAGAGCGCTTGCCCGAACACCTTCCTTGTTTCTTCCAGAATCAACTGGGCACCGTATTTCGAGTATGCTATGGGCTGCGTACAGAACGGTGAAGCAATCGACGCTGACTGGACCGGCGATATCGCTACCGGTTCTGTTGTCCTGACTGACTTTGGTAAATCTGTTGCAGAGGGCACACAGGAAGCTGTTGATGAGGCTTCTGCAAAACTGGTAGACGGTTCTCTCCATGTATTTGATACGTCCACCTTCACCGTAGACGGCAAGACTCTGGACAGCTACATGGCTGACGTAGATACCGATGCAGATTACGAGGGAGACCACGAGGCAGTTTCTGACGGATACTTCCATGAGTCCGCAGAGGGCTTCCGTTCCGCTCCGTATTTCGATGTTCAGATCGACGGTATTACCCTTCTGGATACACAGTTCTAATTCTTTTGACAGAAAAGAAAGCGGGTGGTGCAGCGATTTTCGCGGCACCGCCCTTTTGTTTCCAATGAAAAAACTGAAAGGAGGACGAGAGATTGAAGGGCAAAACAGCTGCGGTGACTATGAAAAATATCACCAAGAAATTTGGTCCGGTCGTTGCCAGCGACAAGATAAACCTTGAGATTTACAAAGGTGAGATCCTTGCACTGCTGGGTGAGAACGGCAGCGGAAAAACAACCCTTATGAATATGCTCTCCGGAATTTATTTTCCGGATGAAGGACAGATCTTTATCAATGGAAAAGAGACGGTGATCCGTTCACCGAAAGACGCTTATGCCTGCGGCATCGGTATGGTGCATCAGCATTTCAAACTGATCGATGTGCTGACGGCGGCGGAAAACATCGTTCTGGGCATGAAAGGCCGCTTAAATCTGAAGGAGGCTTCCGCGAAGATCCGAGAGATCTGCGACAAATATGGTTTCGAGGTGGACCCGGACCAGAAGATTTACAACATGTCCGTCTCCCAGAAACAGACGGTGGAGATCGTCAAAGTGCTTTACCGCGGAGCAGATATCCTGATTCTGGACGAGCCCACGGCCGTACTGACCCCGCAGGAGACAGAGAAGCTTTTTAAAGTGCTCCGGAATATGAGAGACGACGGAAAAGCCATCATCATCATCACCCACAAGATGCATGAGGTGGAGAGTCTTTCCGACCGTGTGGCTGTGCTGCGTCATGGCTGCTTCGAGGGCGATATTGCCACGAAGGATACAAACGCGGAGGATATGACCAACCGGATGGTGGGTCACAAGGTAACGCTGAACATTGAGCGTCCGGAGCCCGTGAACCCCAAACCGAGACTGGAGGTCAAGGGTCTGACCGTGAAGACCGAGGACGGCATCGTGAAACTGAAAGACGTCTCCTTTACCGCGAGAAGCGGCGAGATCCTGGGTATCGCAGGAATTTCCGGCTGTGGTCAGAAGGAGCTTCTGGAAGCGATTGCGGGACTTCAGTCCACCACTGCGGGAAGCATCACTTATATAGAAGAAAACGGTACGAGAGAAGAACTCGTCGGCCGGGACCCCCGGGAGATCATGGATATGGGCGTGTCCCTTTCCTTCGTTCCGGAGGACCGTCTGGGCATGGGCCTTGTGGGAGATATGGACCTTACCGACAATATGATGCTCCGTTCCTTCCAGAAGGGCCACTCCGTATTTACCGACCGTAGGACACCGAAGGAACTGGCTCAGACCGTTGTGGATGAGCTCGAAGTTGTGACACCCGGCCTTTCCACTCCGGTAAGACGGCTTTCCGGTGGAAACGTGCAGAAGGTTCTGGTTGGCCGTGAGATCGCTTCCAGCCCCACCGTGCTCATGACAGCCTATGCAGTCCGTGGTCTGGATATCAACTCTTCCCATACGATCTACAACCTCATCAATGAGCAGAAGAAAAAAGGAACCGCCGTCATTTTCGTCGGTGAGGACCTGGATGTGCTCCTGGAGCTTTCCGACCGGATTCTTGTGCTCTGCGGCGGCGAGGTCAGCGGTATCGTGGACGGAAGAACAACGGATAAAAATACCGTGGGTATGATGATGACCCGCGTAGGGGGTGCGGAAAATGAACAGTAAAGCCAAAGAACCTCTGTTTCACATTGTAAAACGGGATGCTCTTCCCTGGCAGCGGGGCTTGAGAATCCGCCTGCTGGCCATTCTGCTGGCGCTGGTGGTTTGCGGTATTCTGACTACGATCTTCACCGGCATCAACCCGGTACAGGTGTATGTCTCCATTTTCATGGGAGCCTTCGGAACCGCCAGAAAGACCTGGATTACCTTCCAGAATGTGGCGATTCTGCTTCTGATCTCTCTGGCTCTGACCCCGGCCTTCCGGATGCGCTTCTGGAACATCGGCGGTGAGGGACAGGTGCTGATCGGCGGTCTTGCGGCAGCAGCCTGCATGATCTGCCTCGCAGGAAAGCTTCCCAACGCCCTGGTTATCCTTCTGATGATTGTCACCAGCCTGGCGGCAGGAGCCATCTGGGGTCTGATTCCTGCTTTCTTCAAGGCAAAATGGAATACCAACGAGACGCTGTCCACGCTGATGATGAACTACATCGCGACCCAGCTAGTTGCCTTTTTCACGATCGTCTGGGAGATGCCGAAAGGTTCCGGTAAGATTGGTATCATCAACCAGAAGACCAACATCGGCTGGCTGCCGAACCTTTTCGGTTCCAAATATCTTCTGACGATCATCATTGCGGTTGTGATGATGGTGCTCCTGTACGTCTATTTCGTCTACAGCAAACACGGCTATGAGATCGCCGTAGTGGGAGAGAGTGAGAACACCGCCCGCTATGTCGGTATCAAGGTGGAAAAAGTCATCATGCGTACAATGGTGCTTTCCGGTGCGGTCTGCGGTCTGGTAGGTCTGCTCCTCGTGGGAGGCATCAACCACACGATCACGACCACGATCGCCAACGGCCAGGGCTTCACCGCTGTTATGGTTTCCTGGATGGCCAAGTTCAATCCCTTTACGATGGCCTTCACCAGCTTCCTGATTATTTTCCTGAACAGAGGAGCCAGTGAGATTTCCACGACCTTCGGTCTGAACCAGTCCTACGGAGATATCTTGACAGGTATCATCCTGTTCTTTATCATCGGCTGTGAGTTCTTCATTTCCTATAAGATTCAATTCCGGAAAAAATCAGAGAAAGGAGCTGAAAACTGATGATCAATCTTGTGTCATTTATCCCGAGAGCCGTGGTACAGGGAATTCCCCTTCTATTCGGAAGTACCGGCGAGATCATGACGGAGAAATCCGGAAACCTGAACCTGGGAATCCCCGGTGTCATGTATGTAGGCGCGATCAGCGGCGTTATGGGATCCTTTTTCTATGAGCAGTCTGTCAGCGACGCGTCAAATATGAATGCTTTTCTGGCAATCCTGATTCCCATTGTGTGCTGCCTGCTGGCTTCCCTCTGTATGGGACTTCTCTATTGCTTCCTTACTGTTACCCTGCGGGCTAATCAGAACGTGACCGGTCTTGCGATGACGACCTTCGGCGTGGGCTTCGGAAACTTCTTCGGAGGTTCTCTCATCAAGCTTTCCGGCAGTGATGTGCCGTCGATTGCCCTTTCTGCCACCAGCAGTTATTTCAGCAAATCCCTTCCCTTCGCGGAAAATTCAGGCTGGTTCGGAAAGATCTTCCTTTCCTATGGCTTCCTGGCTTATGTGGCCGTCATTATCGCTCTGGTCTGCGCCTATGTGCTGAAGCACACCCGGGTGGGCCTTCACTTAAGAGCTGTGGGAGAGAACCCCGGAACCGCAGACGCAGCGGGCATCAACGTGACGAAATACAAATACATGGCTACCTGTGCGGGCTGTATGATCGCAGGTCTTGGCGGCCTTTACTATGTGATGGACTACGCCAGCGGCGTCTGGTCCAACGATGCCTTCGGTGACAGAGGCTGGCTTGCGATTGCCCTGGTTATCTTCACAATCTGGCGTCCGGTGGTATCAATCTTTGCATCCATCTTCTTCGGCGGTCTGTATATTCTTTATCTCTACATTCCGACAGGAATGGATCATATGGAGTTTCAGGAGTTATATAAGATGATTCCTTATGTGGTGACTCTGGTGGTTCTGGTGCTCACCAGTATGAGAAATAAACGGGAAAATCAGCCACCCAACTCTCTGGGACAGTCGTATTTCCGGGAAGAACGATAAGAGAAAAAAGAGGAGACCCTCCGCTTATGAGCGGAGGGCCTTTTTCATTGATGCGACATATTCTTTTACATAGGGAATGCAGTTTGTTCCGTATTTCGCGCAAATCTTGACGATGGCACTTCCAACGATGGCGCCGTCGGAGAGGTCTGCCATTTTTTTTGCCTGCTCCGGGGTAGAGATTCCAAAGCCTACGGCACAGGGGATATCCTTGGCAGCTTTCACCAGCTTTACCATGGCTCCGATATCGGTGGTGATGGAACTTCTGACACCCGTTACACCGAGAGAGGAGACGCAGTAGACAAAGCCGGAAGCATCTTTTGCAATCATGGAAATCCGGTCCTCGGAGGTGGGAGCGATGAGGGAGATGAGATCCAGACCGTAAGCTTTTGCCACGGAATCGAACTCTTCCTTTTCCTCATAGGGCACATCCGGAAGGATCAGGCCGTCCATACCGACTTCTTTGGCGGTCTTCATGAAACGGTCGGTACCGTAGGAGAAGACCACATTGGCGTAGGTCATGAAGACCATCGGAATGCTGGATTTCCGGCGGATCTTGCGGACCATATCGAAGACCTTATCGGTGGTGACGCCGCCGGAGAGAGCACGGACGTTGGCTTCCTGGATCACCGGTCCCTCAGCCGTGGGATCGGAAAAAGGAATGCCGAGTTCGATCAAATCTGCACCGGCTTCTTCCATTGCATAAACGATTTTTTCAGTAACATCAAGAGATGGATCCCCACAGGTAACAAACGGGATAAATGCTTTTCCTTTTGCAAATGCTTCTGAAACTCGGTTACTCATGGATATCCTCCCCTCTGTATCTTGCAATTGCTGCACAGTCTTTGTCACCCCTGCCGGAAATGGTAATGACTACGCACTGATCCTTGCCCATCTGCGGCACGATTTTTCTTGCATAGGCAACAGCGTGGGCGCTTTCAATGGCAGGAATGATTCCTTCTGTTTTGGAAAGATATTCAAAGGCTTCTACTGCTTCTTCATCTGTTACAGGTACATACTGGGCACGGCCAGTGTCGTAAAGGTGGGCATGCTCCGGTCCGATTCCCGGATAATCCAGTCCTGCGGAAATAGAGTAAACCGGCGCGATCTGTCCGTACTCGTCCTGGCAGAAATAGGATTTCATTCCATGGAAGATTCCAAGTCTGCCAGTGGCAATGGTGGCTGCGGTCTCTGCAGTATTTACGCCGCGGCCTGCTGCCTCGCAGCCGATCAGCTGTACATCTTTGTCTTCAATAAAGTGGTAAAAGGTTCCGATGGCATTGGAGCCGCCGCCTACACAGGCAAGGACTGCATCTGGAAGCCTGCCTTCTTTTTCCAGCATCTGTTCTTTGATTTCTTTGGAGATAACTGCCTGGAAATCGCGGACAATGGTTGGGAAAGGGTGAGGGCCCATAACGGAGCCCAGTACATAATGGGTATCTGCTATACGGTTGGTCCATTCACGCATGGTCTCGGATACGGCATCTTTCAGGGTGGCAGTTCCGGAGGTTACAGGATGAACTTTTGCTCCAAGGAGACGCATCTTATATACATTTAATGCCTGGCGCTCGGTATCTTCTTTTCCCATGAATACCTCGCATTCCATTCCCATAAGGGCTGCTGCTGTGGCTGTGGCTACACCGTGCTGTCCGGCTCCGGTTTCCGCGATGACACGGGTTTTGCCCATTTTTTTTGCAAGAAGCACCTGACCTAATACGTTGTTGATCTTGTGGGCACCGGTGTGGTTTAAGTCTTCTCTTTTTAAATAAACCTTTGCGCCGCCAAGGTCTTCGGTCATGTGAGCTGCGTAGTAGAGGCGGGATGGTCTTCCTGCATATTCATTTAAAAGTTCTGTAAGCTCCCGGTTGAATTCCGGGTCGTCTTTATAGTGGTTGTAGGCTTCTTCCAGTTCGATCACCGCGTTCATCAGGGTTTCGGGAATATACTGGCCGCCGTGGATTCCAAATCTTCCGTTTGACATAGTGTTGGTTCCTTTCGTTTCGCTGTTTTGTATATGAATTACTTTCTTCACTCTAAATCTGCTTCCCGCTCTTTTCTGTATGCTTCCAGCGTATTAATCTGCTTCAGCATACGGGCAATCTGCTGGATTTTCGCCCGGTCTTTTCTTCCATCGGTTTCCAGGCTGCTGCTTAGATCTACAGCCCATGGGTGTAAGGTTCCGATGGCGCTGCGGAGGTTTTCGGGACCGATTCCTCCGGCAAGGAAGAATGGGCGGCGGACTGGGGGAACCAGGGTCCAGTCGAAAGGTTCGCCGGTTCCTCCTGCTCCCTGGTCTAAGAGGATGTAGTCGGCAGGGCTTCGAAGGGCCCGCTGTACATCTTCGGGTGTTTTTATGGAAAAGGCCTTGATTACAGGCTTTCCGGTCATATTCTGGATTTTTTCGATATAGTCTTCGTCTTCATCCCCGTGAAGCTGGGCTGCCCATAGGGTGCCATCTCTTAATAAGGAAATGGGGAGTTCCGGGGCAGCGTTTACGAATACACCTACGGGAAGGATTTCCTTGTCCAGTCCCTTAACCAGGACTTTGACCCGTTCTGCCGTAAGGCTTCGTCTTCTTCCTGGAACTTCAATTATGAATCCCGCAAAATCCGGTTTTGCTCCATTTACGGCTTCAATATCCTCTTTGCAGGTCAGACCGCAAATTTTTAATTTTGCCATACTGTTTCATTCCTTTTCTTTAATTTTTTATTTTCCAACTATTTTATCAGCACATTGTACATCTTAGATTGCCAGAGCGTGTTTGAAAAAGGCTTTCTGCAAGATGTGCGTCACAATTTGTGGGAGAT